>Ga0099826_10000341_pt1 | contig 21327 bp, 10 predicted proteins | sample Mtrugardesep15_FD_76830 | JGI IMG/M metagenome (GOLD analysis project Ga0099826, IMG submission 76830) | Root nodule microbial communities of legume samples collected from California, USA - M. trunc garden sep15 | ecosystem: Host-associated > Plants > Roots > Nodule | place: USA: California... | reverse complement strand
TATATGTTTTACCAAAAAATTAAAATAAAAACGAAGCCACATTATTTTAAAAACTCTAATAAGCATGTATTTTGTTAACTCAGTAGAACATATATCCAGGTTTTCATTGGCAAATTCCACCAAAGGCCAAAAGTGTAGAATTTTAAAATAATAGAAGTTGAATAAAAAAATATAGCATGAAAGCAAATGACATCTAATAAATAAAATTTGATATAAAAAAATCAAACAAATGACATAAAAAAAAATCTGCCTATCATAATTTTGAGATAATATTGGGATTTGCTGTTGAGCCTACATTGCGATGGATATTCACATTAGGCCAATATCAACCATACAATTGATATTGACACCACATCTTAACACAAAACCTTGAGGCATTAGGTACATGGAGCATCTCACTTATATATTGTTGAAAACTTAATCTTCCAGTGAGTGTGCGACGATATGTGCCTGTAATTATGCGACTTGGTGAAACAATGTAAAACACAGGCACAACATGTTCAAGAAGATGGGCTGGAAATGGTGTCATGGAGGGATATTTTGTTCATTTCTTTCATGCGAAGAAAGAAAGGAAATTAGAAAGAAAAAATGGATACAAAAAGGATATGAAGGTCAAAGAAACGTGAAGGGAGAAATATATAGTGTATGTTTTGTTTATGAGAGTATGGGAAATAAACTAAATTGTCAGTAATTTTAGGTTATTAGAAAGAATTGAAGAGTTTTGCGTGATTATTTTAGCAAAATATTAGACTTAATTAAAAAAATGTCACATCATTTTAAAATGTCTAATAAACATGTATTATCAAATCAACATAAGACATATAATTTTTCATTGTCAAATCCCACGAAAGACCAAATTTGAAGCAATTTGAAATGATAGAGGTTGAATAAAAGATAACATGAAAATGAATGACATCCAAAAACTAATTTTTTTTTAGATAAAATAAATAATTAAATGACATTCAAACATTAGCAAAGTAGTTCATCATAATGTTAGGATGATAGAGGGAGCTGACATTGGATTAGATCACGATATTAGGTTAAGAGCAATCACACAAGTGAGATTGATACCACATCTTCACTCAAAATGTCTAATGAACATGTATTTTTGTCAAGACAACATAATACATCTGCAGTTTTTTTAGTGTGTTCCTGCCAAATACCAAAAGAAAGGAATTTGAAATGATAGAAGCTAGACAAAGAAATTGCATTAAAGTGAATGACATCCAAAAATATATATTTAATATAACAAAACTAAGCAAACGACATCCCAAAATTAAGAAAATAGTTCATCATAGTGTTTGGATTTATGAAGGAACCTACAATGAATTGGATCATCACATTTGACTAAGAGAAACCCCACAAGTGAAATTGACATCACATATTCACATGAAACATTACGACATTAGGTATATTGGTCATCTCACATATATGTTGCTCGATATATACTCTTGCATCTAATGTAAAAGTTTAACTCACAGATGACACATAAACATATATCTCTTAAGTGTTAAACTATCGGTGTTTATGATACGATGAGATAACTAAATAAGGTCAGAGACACATTATTGTAAAAAATGTTGGTTGGTAACGGTTTCATAAAGGAATTATTTTGTTCATTTCTTTCATGAGAAAAGAGAAAATAAATTAAAAAAAACAAAGAAATGAAAAAGTAATTTAAACATGAAAGAAATGATAAGAGAAAAAAGTAAGAAGTGTGTCTGTTTTATCCATGAAAAGATAGGGAATTGAGTGAGTTGTTGATAATTTTATAGGTTTGTTGAAGAAGTTGAAGACTATTGGATAATTATGCCACCAAAATATCAGATTCATTATAAAAATAAGACATCAAATTAAAATGTCTAATAAACATATATTTTGTCAACTCAGCATAACACGTCTACATTTTTTCATTGTCAGATCCCACCGAAGACCAAAAATATAGGAATTTGAATTAATAGAAGTTGAATATTTTTTTTACATGAAATCTAATGAAATTTATAAACAAAAATTTTAGATAAAAAATTGAACAAATGACACCTAAAAACTACATTGGGTTGTATAATAACATTAGGCTAAGAGCAACCACACAAGTGAGATTGATATCATATCTTCGTCCAAAGTTTTAAGACATTATATATATGGGTCATCTCACGTATACATTGCTCAACATCTACTCTTAAATTAAATGTAGAACATTAATTCACACTTGAGACATTAACATCTCTCCATTAAGTGTCAGACTCTTCGTGCTCGTGATCGACCAGCAAGAACCACTCCCGTTCACCCAAAATGTTGAACTTCATGTTATTGTTGGGCCTTCCGAGGGTGCCAACACTGGTTTGGGTCGACACATTTTAAAAAGAGAAACCACATAAGTGAGAATGATACCATATCTTCATCCAAAATTTTAAAGCTTAAGTTTATGAGTTTTTTTTAAATTTTATTTTTACTTATTTGTTGTTCAACCTGCACTCTTTTATCCAATTTTAAAGTTTAACTTACATTTATTTCATCACAATATTATCTCCCGTATGACAAAATCCTAACTCGTGTTTGGAATGGGTGTCTAAACTAGTTGTTTGTAAAAAAAACATTTATAATGTTCAAAACATGTTTGCAAAAAATTATTTAAAATATTTAAAGTTTAAGAATAATTAAAAAAATTAAAATTTAGCAGAAATGAACATTGTCTGCTATATAATTTGATATGGATAAACATGTCGTTTTTCTATGAGAACAAAAAATAAAATTTACCAATTTGTTATACCCCACCCCCACCCACCCCCCGCAAGGTGTCAAAGGCTAGAGCTCAAGTGCAAGAAAAATCAATAACAATGCTAGCTACAAATCGAAACATCAATCTAGACTCTAGCTAGGGACAAAATTAAAACACCGGATGGGAGTAGTCCAACGGTGATGAAAATCAAAAGCTAAGGTATAATATTTTGCTTGTAACACCGAAACGAGCAGAGCTTATGTTGTCAACAAGTTGCTGCAGAGACCGTTCTTTTTTGGGAAAAACCTAAACATAGGCCTCCAGCAACATTTTTCCACGGGGAGTTTCCTTCGAACTAGCTGCGACAAAATTTGATTCAACAGATGAAGGGAGAAGTATGATTCACAGGAATCTCAAATTTTAATGGCATAACTCAAGAATATGATCACTAAATAATAACCAACAAATTTAACACTGTTAATACGCTATATGTTGACCTTGTAGAATTAATAAAACATATTTCAATTGAAAAGGTTAATTACAACCACCCTTTGTCGATTTATCATATTTGTGGAAATTTATCAACTTTACAAGTTCAATATTGTTGAAGTTATGTATATAGAGTAAAAGGTAAAGAGTGAAACTTTTGAAATCGTAGGGCATCTTCAACAGAGCTCTCCTCAATTCGGCACTAATAAAGTACACATGGTACCATCCATTGTTTCTGAGCACAATGTTTCTGTTCAAGCTCTTGTGATTTATTGTGACAATTTGAGCATTGGCATTTTCCCACATACATGAGAACAAATGATATGGAGCTAAATCTCTTTTTTGGCATGAATATTTTGATAAGGATAGGAACATGAGGATTGTGTGTAATTTCCTACTTTGGGCTTATAAATTGGGCTAACGGAATTCTTCCCTTGCAGGGAGCATAACTGTCCTTTTGTTCCTATTCTGTCGTAAGTAGTGTGTGTTCAGGGCGATCTCCGACATATTGTTTTGATGGAGGGATCAGTTTTGTTGTTTTGGTAAAAGAAAAATTGTACGAATCTGTCTATTTATATAGTGGGAGAATTTGTTGAGTGATAGTGGTTTTGGTCGTGTGCAACGAGTAAGCCGAGTATCCACAATGGTAGTACATTACTAAAAACTATTTAAATTGATCTCACATGTACATATCATTTGTTTATGATTTTTTAATAAAAATATATGTTAAAGACTTAATGACTTCAATGACAATATACTAATAAAAACTCTAATGAAAAATACTTAAATATATCTCACTAACTTTACATCATTATACAAAAGTAATTTATTTATTAAATTATAAATTACCTCATAAAATATTACTTTTTTTTAAAGTGAGACCAACTTGTACATATTTAATTACTTCTTTTAAACGTGGGACTCGTCTCCATCATTGAGCAAATAACCAATAGAGAAATATGAAGAAGACTTACTCCAATGTAAATGATGCGTGTTGGACATACAATGATGTAGATCCTTACCCCCTGTTAGAGTAATTAAATCACTTAAGAGGAATGACTTGGGAGTGAGAGATAGCAATACGGGGTTCTTATGACCTTTCTATAAGTGTCTTTCTTTAATTGCATCGAGAGGATATCTTTGTAGATAAGGGAAAGACACTGATAGGGAGAGGATGATGTGACAATGGCATCAAGCAAACAATTCCTCAACCCTTGACTAAACCATCCCTATTGTTGAAAGACTTTAGTATCACACAAGTTCATGCGATGACAATAACTCAAATACCTATGTTTTGAACTGTAAAACTACAACTATCAGTGTCATATTATGATGCAGAGTTTCCATTCAGCTGACAACATTCATTTTGAATAATATCTATTTAACATGTTTCACCATTTATTGCTTCCACAAACACAATGTTCACATGAATCAAGCCCCCTAGTTTTATCTACACACAATAAAACTCTCTTCATGGCAACCATATCCCATTTTTTGATGCCAAAACTTAACCTTCTTAATGTTAGATATACTTACTATGATAATTTCACCAAGAACAATTTATCCTTGCAAAACATAAGTTCCATTGCCCTTTTCCTCTCATGATCACCAATGACCCCTTTCAACTCACCATTTTGAGCATGATAAGAACACCTTGATTCTTACATCATTTAAAGAGAAACTAATCATGATATATTTCTTATATCGCTGAGAATCCTCTCTCATTATCATCATGAATTCTTAATCATATATTGTCTACTACAGATACCAAACACATAGTGTTGTTTTTTGTGATCACATTTTCACCATGGCTTTGGTATGAATGAGAACCATTATTTTATATTCCATATAAAATATTAACATGAATCTAGAACCCACTCTTCCCCAAAGTTCTTGTTTGTTGGCATCATCATATCAACATATCCATATCCATTTGAGGCAATGGTCACATCATTCTAATCTCTCTCATTTTCTTTGTCCTTCTTTTTGTAATCTTTATTCCTTTCAAGAGAATTCTTTTTGAAAATTGCCCTCCTTCTTGCACATAAATACTTTATTGATTTGAATTTTCACTTTGATTCCTCCTTTGCTTGAAATCTCCTTTCTTTGATATGCCTCATGTCTCGAGTCTGTCACCATTGTTATCATTCTTGCTTCCATACAATTTCTTAAATTTTCTTAACATTAGATCATATTAAAACTTAGAGACCAAATTGTTATTATTATTTTATAATCAATATCGTTAAAAAAATATAAAAAATATAACAAAACCAAATATTAATACCAATTTTAAAAAATAAAAGCTGAATCAGACCATTAAACTAAACCCAAACTCACCAATAAGTCACGGACTGAACCAAATCAATTTAATCCGTAAACTATTGGTCACGTTTTAGATTCTTTTATGCAGTTTGGTTTGATTTAGTTCGGTTCAATTTGGTTTTCTAGATTTTTAACAGCCCTGGCAGTAGTAGTTTGGAAGAAACATGTGGCAGTGAGTCAGCTATAAATAATTTCCAGAACCCCAATCCATCAAATTTACCGCAAATCTATTTTTCCCCTAAAATTCAATCTCTTAACAAAATTCACTTCCAACCAAACAAACAACACTCTCACAAATTCCCCAACCCTTCTTCCTCTCTCTTTTTCTCTCACAATCCCACAAAATTTTCCCGAGAAACTTCTCGATAGAAAATCGAAGAAAAAAATCATGGAATCAACACCGGTGAATTGGGAAGCTCTAGATTCTCTTGTAATCGAATTCGCCAAATTGGAAAACCTAATCGAACATTCATCTTCAGCACCTTCTCCTTCATCTCCTTCCTCTTCCTCTTACCACTTGCGTCTCATCATTCGTCAGATCAGACGCTCCTTAGAAACCGGCGAAATCGACACTGCCGTTGATCTCCTCCGTCTCCACGCTCCTTCCATCCTTAACGATCACCGTATCCTCTTCCGTTTGCATAAACAGGTTCGTAAATTGTAATTATCTCGATTGATATTGATTTTCTACGTTTTGATACTGTGGATATCGTTAATTTGTTGTTGTTGATGTGAATATGAATTTGAATTTTCGTTGTTGTGTAGAAATTTATTGAGCTTCTTCGGAAGGGAACGGGTGAGGATCGTGATTCTGCTATTGAATGCTTGAGGACATCTCTTGCTCCTTGTGCGCTCGATGCTTATCCGGTATTTGAATCTAGAAATTTTTAATTAATGTTATTGATTTTGTCTTTTGGATTTAATCAGTATACTCTATCAGTGTCAAATTAGTTTACACTCGCAAATGTTGTGTAGCCACGTCATTTAAGAGTTGAATTGTCAGGTAAAAAAGTTTTACACATACATGATACATACATCATTTAATAAGTTAAAAACACATGAATTGTCGTACCTCATTATTTGAGGTGTCAGCACATCATTGAATGCATGTGTAAAATTTTGTACACTGGTAGTGTATTAAACTCGTCATTTAATGTGTTTGAAAAGACATGGGTTGTTATGTGGCAATACATCATTGGATGCATGTGAGAAATTACTTTACACAGTCAACGTATAGAAATTAAACACGTTTTTGTTTTTCTGTTTAATGATTGGTTGACGGTTATCTTTGTATTTAAGGAAGCATATGAGGAGTTCAAGCATGTTTTGCTTGCATTTATATATGACAAGGAAGATAAAACCTCTCCTGTGGCAAATGAGGTAGGTTTTAATTCTACTTTTACTGTGTCTGTTCAACTCGGCTGAGACTCTGCTCTGCTGATTTTGAAGAAGATACTAAGCCCTCTATCTTTAAATATAGAACCCATTGAGTAAATAACGAGCATTGAAAATGTAGGTTGTGGTATTAAATTTATTGACAATTGATATTGTTTTACAAGTTTATCTGTTACGAGGCAAAATTAGTTAATGTTTTGATTAGAGTATTTATTAAGGAATGTAGAAAAATATCTAACACAATTAGAGGTATGTTGGTAAAGAAATAATTAATACAGTTGAAAATTTGAAAGAGATCTTAAAAATAGGGACACAGAAAAAACTCAAGAGGGTTTAATATTTAGGGACAGTGGTAATAGTTAATTGAGAAGACGGTGTTGAATGAGCCTTTATGTGTAAAATAGTTAGTATATAAATCTGTATATTTTACTCACTTTAATTCAAGTGTTGTGTGTTCAATGCTTTTATTTGTGGTAATTTGATTGTTGATTGATGCGTCTTTCTAAGTGTCATTTATTAGGAAAATCAATGCTTTTATTTGTGGTATTTAATTCAAGTGTTGTCTTCAAGATTTTGGTTGTTTGGGGAGCAAGGATATAGAAATGTTGAAGGGGTTGAAGATGAGAGCCGAATCAAACGGTAGAAACGGATAAATAAGTTTGGGACATCTAGGAATCTTGGAAGTAGAAGGGGAACCAAAAATGGAAAGGAAAAGACTATGGTGTGAAGATGATGATCCATATCAGAAATGGCGCACAAGGAAAATCTGAAGAACTAATGACAAGGAACAAACAAAAGCGAGATAGAGTTTTGGTAGGAGTTTTTTAGTGCACAATTGAGATAATGTGAAAGTTGAGGTGTAGGGAGAAACCTGATATTGTGGGTTCCAACAATAATAGAACATATAAGAGAGAAACAGAGAAGAGAGAACACGATAGAGAATTTGGGTCTCGTAGGCCGAGTCTCAAGGAGAAGAGAAGTTGGAAAGACGGGAAGACTTGCAGCAAACTTGGTGAGGTGGGTATTGTGCAGGCCGTTTGGCGTCATCCAAACTTCTAGCCAAAGCTGATTCATAGAGAAAGTAGGATGACAAACAGTGATGGAGCTATTTGTCTTGACATGATAGTCAAGCTTCCTACACCAGGATTACCAGGCAGGGTTTGGCAGCAATCCTTGGGCAGGTAAAAGTGAGTTATTGGGTTAAAACAATACAATAAGTTTCGTATAGGTTTATGTGGGCATTTTGAGTCTGTGTTATGTAAAACCATGGACATCCAGTGGGCATTTCGAGTGTGTGTAATGTATCCATGGGCATTGAAACCCGACCAAAATTGTTGATAGAGCACTCAAAAGATGGCCCAATGCAGGAATTCAGGCTCAACTTTATGTGATTTTGCTTAAAAAATTGACTGAAGAATAATTCCCCAAAAATTTGGTCATCCCTGAAAAACGAATGCGGCCCAATCTCCTATACCCATACCAATACCGACTGACCACCTGCCCAACACATTTTCTGACCAACTTGATGTCCCAAATAAACATAAATCAGCTTCATTATAGTCTCCACCGCCCAAGGGTCTGGATTTATTATACGCGTATGGTTAGGATTAGCTCAACTTCTGTGAGTTAAGTGTGTCTTAACAAAATATTGTATTTGGATGGTCATAGTTGAAGTTTAGGGATTAATGGAGATAACTTGAGAGTTAGAACGTACAGGCAGAAGGCTAAGCTTAACGTGACTTATACCCTCCTAGTCTGGAAAGATTTTAAAATTTCAGTCACAAAAATTGTAACTCTGGATGAGGAAGGGTATAGTAGATGATAATAATCTAATCATTTCTATTAGTAAACTAATTTTATTTTGACTTCATTTTCTAGCGTTAGTACTTAATGATGTTTATTAAATATCATTTTAATAATAGCAAATGTGATGAAGGCAAGTAAAAAAATCAAAGCTAGAAACATGCGAAATATGCTGAGTTCAAATTCCCTATTTTGAACAGGTCAAGTCCAAGTTTTGAATTTAACTCAGACTAAATAAATGAGCCAAGCTTGAATAGTGTCTTTTATTTTTCACAAGTTAAGCTTGGTCTTGAAGGACTCTACTTAATTTAGTTTGTTTTCACCCTTCTTTGTTCAAAAAGTTAACTTTTGCCGCCTACTTTTATGTACTCTTTCTGTACAATTTCACTTTGTAAATAACCGTAAGATTGAAATGTATAATTTTTCAAAGAGAAGGACCTCATATATAATTTCAATTAATCTTACGGTAGGGCAGAGCATCGGACGGGTATGGGCCAAAATATCGTGATCTGAAGCAAACCGAATAGCCTAGAAAAAGAACCATTTCCGACCATCTAATACAATGTAGAAGTATGCTTCATGTAATTTTTTGTGTGTATGATAGTTGATACATGCTGTTAATGGTAGAACATACTGTTAATGACATAACACCTAGAATGTAGGCTGGTAATATAAAGGTATGTTACATGGAGTTAATTTATTTTTTTAGTGTATGATAGTTGGTAGATGTACAAAAAATTTGGTGATGTATGATGTATACTGTTAATGGTAGAAACTCTTGTTGGCTGGTTTTTTATTTTTACTTTTTAGGATACCATTGTAGGTGTCAGAGACGCAACTTCACCTGGCAGCATCTTGCGAACCAGTTTCTATTTTTAATGACATGCCCCCTCAGAGTTCTGTTGTTTGTGCATATTTGCCACCTATTAACATGTTTACCATTAGGAAAGAGGGACATTGTCGAGTCATTTGCAAGTTTATGACTGAGTGCAAAGTTGTAGGCGGGGAGGGTTGGTACTTCAGTAGAAACTTATTCTTTCTCTGGTATAAAAAAAAATACAGAAGACAGAACATGCAATTTCCTGTCAACTTTTCATCTTTTAATGTTTTCACTTTTCAGATCAACTGATTAAAAACTTTAATTCATAATGATGTTGAAAATTGCATCTACCTTCTTTTTGAAAAGGTTAGAGTCGTGTTTGATCCTATACCTCAGGTTTCAAGAATGAGTTTTTAATCTCACCATCAATTCATCATGGTTTATCTTGTAGTGGTCTGAAAGGAGTCGGCTTGACTTAGCTGGATTTATGTCTTCTATGTTAAGAGCTCATTTAAATGCATATGATCCAGTTTTTTCGATGGCTCTGAGATATTTGATAAGGTTATCCATCTACTTCATCTCATTTCGGTTTTATTAACTGGGAAAATACAATTACACTGGAATTTTGTAGTCAAATTTTACAATGTTTTTCTTTTGGACTTCCTGCCTTTTTTTATAGCATACACAGGGCATATTGTTTACGTCAAGGTGTTACATCACCCATATCCGATCTGACTGAAAGACTTCTCCTGGAGGAACGTGACCCACCTGCAACACCGCAGGACATATTATACGAAGTACCGCCATTTGATGAGGTGAGATATCTATGTTGTATAATTCTTGAGTTTATAGACAAAATAGTATTGATTTTCAGGGATAATATGAATTATATCTATGTTGTATGTTTCACCATTTGGACAGTAACACTAAATGAATTTTCAAGGTTAATATTGGACAGGATTTGGTTAGGACGCTCAAAACATTTGGAAGGCCATGGTCTTTTCCTCTGACCCTCTCTTCTCTGTTCTTTCTTACCCTGTTTTCTCTTGTTTTTCATTCCTGTGATAGGTCTGTTAGGCGAGAGAGTTATTAGGTTAGTTAGGCTGACAGTTGGAAGTAACAAATAGGGCCTGTTGTGTTGCCTTTAAGTGAGTGGAGAGCGAAAATTGTATAGTCATTTGTGAGAGAAGGGGGGACTTACGGTAGATTAGAAGGTTACACACTCAACGAGATCTGCATTCTATTCATTAATCAGGTGAATTTTCACTAAATCTTATAATAAACTATCAACTCCTGTCAACTGGTATTAGAGCCTTCTCATCCATAGAGCATCATTTGCTGGGCATGAGAATGGACCCACGAGTTGAATTGGTGGAGACTTGCTGGGCGTGAGGCAACTGTAGAAAAAAGCAGCAGAGCAATAGTAGTGGATGGATTTTGGTGTTAGGATACATAGGCTATAGCGCTTGAAATTTTGCGCTAGAGGAACAAAATTCTTAGGTAATTGATGCCCCAAGACGATGGGACTTAAATAACAGTGGTAAACATAGTTCTTTGGCAAATAATAAGTGTCTAGAAGTTAGGACAAGAAAACATGTTCCCAGATACCTATATATATGGACATGAAAACACGTTCCCTTTTCCATACTCCGGTTGTCAGTGACGAAATAGGGACTGAGACAGGCGAAAGAAATAAATTTGACATGTTGCCTATATATATGGGGTGATGTGAAGATATCTAGGGGAATTTCGAAGAGCTTATTAGGCTTACATTGTGATGTATAATTGTTTGAAAGAGCTTATGAACATGTTTATGTTATGTTCATAAACTGTTTTCAGCCTATTTTCATAATCTACTCCAAATAGCTTATTGATGAGATTGTTTTCAGTTTATTGATAGTTTATCCTTATTTGCTCTGCTATTGTCGTAGAAACAATTTATTCATAAGCTCTTATACAATAAACATTTGGCTAATTGAATAAGTGCTTATCCGATGTACCCCAAAGGCATTTGTGATTGAATTGGGAGACTTGGGACATGCATTACTTGATTTTTCCCTCTACCCTATCCGCCACATGATCAGCTTGTAACAATGCAAACCCACAATGTGCTGATCATACACCTTTTAGAGATGCACATGCGTAACACACTCATGTTCCTGGTTGTTTGCTGCTGTTTTCTTTTCCTCTGTTCTACATCGTAGTTATGGGAGGGTATCCATCAGAAGTCGCATGTAATTAATAGTGAATGTTATCATTTTATGAAAGCACTTATAAATACATTTCCATGTTGTTATAATGATGCATCTGGCACCTATTTTTCACGCGACTTCAGGTATCTATCAGAGGTCGCATGTAATTAATAGTGAATGCGAATGTCATCATTTTATGGAAACACTTATGAATACATTTCCACGTTATAATGATGCATCTGGCACCTATTTTTCATGTGTTCATACATGTATCATTCTTAAGCTGAAGCTATATGTTCTACTCTGAAATACAGGTGGACATACAGGCTCTTGCACATGCTGTAGAGCTTACCAGACAAGGGGCAATAGATAGCTTGAGATTCGCCAAGGGTGATCTATTCCTGGCATTTCAGGTTACATATAATCTTAATAATTCATCTGTTTTTGGCCCCATTTTAAATATTACCCTTTAACTGTTTCTTTTACTTCTGAGTTACTTCTAGTTTTTTGTTTGTTTAATATATAATTTGGCAAATTGTAGAAGGCTTTTCTTTTTGTTTTGATAAAAAACTAAAATCTAAAATGTCAGTTTCTAGCATTGCATCTTCTGATTCTGCTTTATAGTCAAATCCTCCTAGACAATCCATTGTACCGTGTTGACTTTCTATCGTCGCTGATTCTAGAAAATTGAGATTAATTTTTTTTTCTTCCATGTATTAACTGGATGTAAGGATCAATATTCCGAGCTACTCCCTCCGGAATGAAATGTAAGAAAAATGAACTCATTTTCTGGAATGAAATATATTTCAAATCTTAACAACTTCTCTCCTATTTAATGACAGTTTCTGTGTCTCTAAAATACTTCTCATTTAATTTGTCTTTTATACTTCCAATGACCAAAATTCATTAGTCATAGAGGACATTTAGGCAATAGACTTAAATTTTATTAAGATTGTATATTAATGTGATCAACCATCTTTCTTAATATGCGAAATTTGATCAATTTTTTGCTTATAAAGTTATAATTCATTCTACGAAACAAAATTCCCCTTAATTTGTTTTTCCATTTTCAATCCTAAGAAATAATTTCCTCAACGTGTCAGCGGTAAGGAATTGAAACATAAAGGGATGATAAAGAAAAACAGGTGTTTGTTAGTGCAAGATATGACTGAGTGATTTTTGGCTGATTGGTGATTTTGTTAATTTTTATTTATAAATTCCTTCACATATTCATTATTGTGTTCTTTTTGTTGCAGAATGAATTGTGTCGGATGAGATTGGATGTCCCATTCCTTGATCAACTTGTTCGTGAGTATTGTGTGTACAGAGGAATTGTCAACTCTGGTATATAATCTTTTCTGTTGAACTCAGTTCTACTTTTGTTAGTGAGATGTGTAGATATAATTCCATGCTACTAGCGTCTAGTAATTCAATTTTTTTTTTGTTGATTTTTTTTATCATTAATCTTGCATTGGATATCATTTCTGGTACTTTTACAGTAGTGTAATATTTCAATTAAATATTTTTTCATTTCTTAATTTGATTACATCTTCTCAATTTATGTGAACTTAGCAACTGGGAAGCAGCATATGCCAGAACCTGTAAAATCCAACCTACAAGACCCTGGCTGTTGCTCGTCAAGGGATTGTTCTCTCGAGCTAGATTGTAATGCCGGTAAGCAATCTGATGGTGAAACTTCCGTTACCAATGCTCAGATGGATGGTTCTCCTGAAAATAACGCTGATGTGACGAGCATGCAAGGAATAGATTTTGAAGTGCGATGTTCTTCTGAGCTTGCAAGTATTCATGAAGACTGTAGCACCAGTGGATCGCAGCACCTTGAAGATCCAAGTGTTTTGCATCGAAGTAGATTGCCTGGAAGCGGAGAACGGGCAACGCGTAAACGATGGAGAGGACGATATGAAGACGATAGTTACATGGCTAATGCTTCTTTGGAGGAGCACAACAAGCAAGAACGTAGCATTAGTACCACTGTTTCTACCTTAACAAAAGAAAAACAGGTACCTGTTTGATAATTTTGATGTTTTTCTTTCTAGCAGATCAATCATGACAGAATATTGTTTGCAGGGCTCTGAAAAGCTTTCTGTACTTGATGTCAGTAATGTGGAGGATAAATACGAGATTCTGTTGGGTATGAAGGAGTTAGCTAGCAAAGGAATGGCTGCTGAAGCAGTTGAAGAAGTCAATACTATTGATCCTAACTTCTTCGGCCAGAATTCTGTTTTGCTCTTCCAACTCAAGCAGGTGAGTGGCTTCTATTTGCTGGCAATAGCGTTTTCTTTATTAACTTTATAGGAGAGGGCTTGGTGCTGTTGTTAGCAGGGGCGAATGGCTGTATGTGAATGGGGTAGCATTGGCTACCCCAAAAGAAAAAGAAAACTTGAAAAAATAGTATAGTTTTGTATCTAGCTACCCCATCAATATATTAATTGGCTAACTCCAAACAATTTTGTTGATTCAAAGAGAGATGATGTTAGTAAAATATTGATGATCTATTTAGTTTAATGTCAATTATAGATAAATTTAACTTCTTAAAACTTCACAGAGCTCAACCTTTATAAATAATTATTGTTAGATTTTAGTTTCTTCGTTGTCGTTTCATTAAATATAAGTAAAAACTATTGTAAATTTATTTTACTTATTGATTAAGTTTAATATATTAGTTTTTAAAATATATTTTATTTCTTCTTTATATTTGGCCTCCTCGTGAAAATTGTGCTAGCTTCGCCGCTGGTTGCTAGGCTCTGCATAACATAATCATTAATGTTATTTCGATGTGGAATTTCTGGCTGTAGGTTGAATTCCTGAAGTTGGTCAGTTCTGGTGATTATAATGCTGCTCTAAAGGTTGCTTGCTCTTATTTGGGTCCTTTAGCTTCTAGTGATCCTGCTTTATTAAAGCCGTTGAAGGAAACTCTTGTGGCTTTACTACGACCAAATGAAGATGCTCTCGGAAATGCATTACCTCTACATGCTCTAGCTGCTTCTCTCCAGGTATTGTGTTTTGCTAATCAAGCAAGGCAACTATTACCATTGTAATACATCTCTCTGTTTCATGTCGATAGGGTTTCTTTTTCATGGTGTTTTCCTAAGGAAAATTCATGATAGAATTGTAGACAAGCCTGGTTTTTCATTCCAACATTATATTTGAGGAGTACTGTGTTAGACCCCTCATTACGGATTACTATAGGAGAGACCGAGGAGGCCAATACCGACTTTGTTCAGTTTTGTGGCGGTTATATTTTTTTTATTACTAAAGTATGTTTGTCAATTGTGTGATTCTTAGTAAGAATAGATAAATTGGTTAAGGGCAAGGCATAATTGGTTATCAAGGAGTTATTGAGTGGTTACTTGGGTGGGAGAGAACCAAACTATCTAAACTTTGTAGAAAACGTAACTTGCAATTCCTGTTTACTGTGTAACATTTTAACTCTGCAGCAGTGTGTATGTATGTATTTCATCTCTCATTTAGGGCAATTATCCAGGGATTTATAAATAAAAGTCATTAGTTTTTCAATATAATTTTTTGGAGCTGTCTAATGGGCTGATTTGACAAACATGACGAAATGTAGGGCTTGAGTCTTAAAATTTTGGCCCGAGTTTTTCCAGGGAAAATCCTGTTACGCATATGGGCTAGCCCGCATGGGCTAGCCCGCATGGGCCACATGTAGCTCGCATAACTTAAACACTCAATACTATTTTTGATCTTTAAAAAATAATACAGCAAACCACCCATTTTAAACTGCCACCAGAAACTCAGTTTTTGCCTTAATGACTAGCCTTGTTTTTAGTGTAATATAGTAAAAATTAGGCTAAATATGTAGAGGCAAATTCAACACTGTACACAGAAAAGTAAAAAAATGTTATTTGGCCATTGCTCATCAATGAAATAAATAGGTTGAAATATTATTAAAATTTGTTCGCTAGGCGTCTCATTTTATATTTTGTTTCAAAAATATCTTCACAAATAATATCGTGGGATTATTTTTTAGCTTTTCCTAATGGGCTGGTCCGTTTTGCCCGTATAGGGCCGTCTCAGGTAGATATTTTAGAGCCCATCTTTAAACAGGGCTTTTTGGCCCCGCCCAATGAAACCTTAAGCCCGTTAGGGCCGGGTATCCCGTTTTGACAGTTCTGTGGTACCAATTTCTATCATACTAAAAGAAAAAGATGGTAAACTGGTAAGGGATTACATATAGTTTAGATTGTGAATGATCTATATGTGTTCAAGCTATGACAAACGGTAAACCAATTTAGTGTCAATTGCTTAGCAATCCTAAATAACATTGACTTCGAAGGAACAGTAAATTATCTGGTGCCAACAGTATTTGTAACATGCCCTTACCATGTCTTTTGTGTGTGATATTTCATTTCCTGATAGTGTGCCGTTTATGCTGTGTTCTGTACTTGAAAGCTTTCCCGTCAAGGACTTTATTGTTTTCTAGATACTAATATTTCAATACAATATGAATGTTATTTAAAAGTATAAATCCTCCTTTAAAAAATAATATATAAATCCTTATTTCATTTTAAATAGGTTGCTGTTGGCCGGACGCTTGGTATTGAAGAACCTCAACTCATGAAAATAATGCGAGCTACACTTTATAGTCATAATGAGTGGTTTAAACTTCAAATGTGCAAAGATCGTTTTGATGGTCTTATGAAGATTGATTTGTTGAAGGAAGCTAGTACGCCCTTCCGTGCCCCAGTACATACCTCCAAGTCATATGGTGATAGCTGCACAAATGGATCTTCTCAGGTTACAGTATCTTCAGGCACCAAAATGTCAGAGGATGGTAGCAGTCCAACCCAAGAATCTTCCAGGGATGTCATCTGTGATGAAAATGCTATACTCAAAGTAATGGTAGGTTATGGATTCTTGCTGTTAACTGTTTCCTTTTTTCCTTGCTGGTTTCGATATCCTCCCTATCATATTTTTCTTAGCAACATTAAATAAAACTTCAAATGTTATACATTTGTAGGAAATATGTTCTAGATTTTACTTGCATTGTTTCTGTCTGTGAATCTGATATTGAGGAGGCAATACATTTACAATGTGAAAATAGTTTGGAAACAACGAAGGCTCTAATATACATTGATTCTGCCTTTTTCTCAATGGGGTTTACATTGATTTTATTTATTTACTTCTGTTGGTCTTCTGTCTCATTTAATTTCTGTTTGTTTAATCCCATTCAAAGCTACACTATCGACTACCATTTCTTATTTAATCAGGTGAAAATAACATACCTATGTAGTTTCATGAACTCTATCTTGCATGCGAAACCCCCATGTCTTGTGTATTTATAAATCTTAAAACCCTTTATTAGTTAACTTGAGAGGCTACTCTGTTCTCAATTATTTTCCCCTGGTTGTGTAACTATGACATAGTGATTTCTCCGTTGTTTTTCTTTTTTGGGGTAAGCAAATAAGGGACTTCTCATATGGCTAAACCAAAGTAACATCACTGTTTTAGTTTCATTACTTTCTTTTATAGGCAAAACATTATTAGTTAATTTGATAGGGGAGGAGGAATTTTTTAGGAGTAGGGATCAAATTATGGACCTCCTTAATATTCCTTCAGCTTCTCAATCCATACCACTGAGCTACACCTTTGGGACTAGTTTCATTAGATATACTGATATTCTTAATTTAAACAGTATTTTGGCTTTGAAGTCCATTCACCCTCCCCATTTATTCTTTAGATCGGTATTGATCTGCTGCTTTTCTTGTCACTAGCAGTAGACTTTGGTTCAATAAGATAATATTTGCTTACAGGGTTTCTTCTCATGTTATGCAGGAGTTTTTGGCTTTGCCTAGGGCTGATGCTATCCATTTGCTTGCCCAATACAATGGAAACGCGGAGACCGTAATTCAGCAGATATTTGCGTAGGATGGAGCACGAGTTTATAAAATTTCAGACAAGTTTAATCATTTTTTCAATATTATATTTATTCAAATTTGTGAAATTTTTTATAGCATGTGTAAATGTAGCTGCGAAGAGGAAGTCGTTATTTAACGTTTGAAATCTGAATTTGACATGAACTTATTCTCTGTACAGAATCTTTTGATTTATATTCTCAGTTTTAGTATATGAGAAAGTTGTAAGTATTACAATAATAATCGGTGTCCAAATGTTTCATAAGAAGATCGATGATACTTGGATATGATTTTCAACAGAAGTACTTTAATAGGATTGGAGCATAATTCTGTCTATAATGCCCTAATAAATCTAGATTTACTTGAGTTGATGAAAAAAAATGTTCCAATTGAAGTGTTTCCTTCAGTAGCTAATAAGGACGTGCATACTCATATCGCAAACTCATTATAGCCCAAATGATAATAAAAACTTACCAAGGATTAACAGTGCTGATTATAAATATTCAAAACTGTTTCCTTCAATTTTTCTCAAAAAAAAAAAAAACTGTTTCCTTCAATAGCTAATAAGGACGTGCATACTCAAATTAAAAGAAACCTTCAAAACTTACCAAGTATCCTTCTCTTGAAGCAGTGTGCTTCGCATAACTTGGTGCTGGCTTCTGTTATCGACATTTTCTTGTTTGGTACAAAAGAGGGTTAACGTCTATTGTTAGTGACCACGAGAAGAGAAGAACACGAGTCGTTTTGAGAGAGGAAGGAAGAGACTTGAAGCGCGCGGCTGTATTTTGGTTGAAAAGGTCACGTGTTTCACTAAAAGGTAGCTTTTAATCTCAACCATTAAATTTGATCCAATGGACATTAATGACTCCTCTCATCCTCTCATTATAACTACTCCTCTAATTTGAGGGAGCGGTTATGGTGCATAAGTAAATCCTTATGCACCGTGCATAAATCCCAACATAATTGCTTCCTACACCCCCAAAGGAAACCAAACAAAACAAAGCGAACCAAACGCGAAAACAAACTGAATCATCACCACCGTTCATCATCACCACTGGAATCTTCAATCTCATCATCAACACCGTCGTTCATCATCATCATCGTACCGGAGTGCCAAAACCATTTTGTTGTGGAAATGGTTTTTGTGAGTTGTACTCCAAACTCATTTTGCTGTGGAAATGGTTTACAGAATCTTCAATCTCATCATCAACACCGTCGTTCATCATCATTACCGTACCAGAATACCAAAACCATTTTGCTGTGGAAAACCATTAGATGTACTTAATGGTTTCCAGCAGTTGTACTCCAAAACCATTAGATGTAGTTAATGGTTTTCAGCAGTTTCCTAGCCATAAATCTCAGCCTATGGGTGCGGAAATTCGTGCAGTTATGGTGAAAATCACGAACTCGAATCCACAGTTCCATCTCTAAACCCAAAACCATCACAACCCACTTCAGAACTCTCCAAGAACACGAAGAAGAAGCTAGCGAGACAACAGAGATGGGAAGCAAAGAAAGCAGAGAAGAAAGCGACGACGAAGGAGCAAAAGAAGAAGGAAACCGAACGCAAACGAAAGAAATGAGAACAAAGTTAAAACCTAAATCTACACTATTTGGTTGTTTATCTCTGAAAACCGAGTCCGGATTTGGATTATAGAAGGAAAAGGATTTTTAAAGCGATTTTTTTTTTGAAATCGGAGCCATTTCCTACTACTCCGACGGCGGCGCCGCTGCCCTAGGGCGGCCGGCCACCGCGCCGGAGGTGTGTAGAAGATGAAGTTTCATCCCAGATCGGTTTCTTAGAGAGAGATTGAGAGAAAATCTGTTTTTCAAAATAGTAGAGAGAGAAAGACAAACACAAAATGAAAGAAATCTAATGGTTGTGAAGTGTTTATGCACGATGCATAAGGAAATGACTTACACCATAACTTTTGCCCTAATTTGATACATCCCATATATATATATATATATATATATATAACACATTAGGGTGCACTTTTCGGGAGAAGCATAACCGCCGCATGTCGCCGTCGATCAAAAAATCGTCACTCTCTAATCCATCCATGCATATGATTGATAATTCTACATAAAAACTCATAGAAGAAATCTTTGCCCATGCGTTCACTCTCAAACACACAAACCTTCATCTCTCTCCTCCAAGCATGCTCCATTACCAAATCTCTCAACCAAGCAAAACAGCTTCACCAACGCTTCACACTTCTCTACTCTTCCAACCCAAACCCTTTCTTCCCCATCAAACTCATTCAAATCTACGCCGACTGCGACGACATTCGCTCCGCTACCAACCTCCTCCACATCCTCCCCCATCCCAACATCTTCGCCTTTACTTCCATCCTCTCCTTCCACTCTCGTCATTCCCTTCACTCCCAATCCATTCAAACCTACGCTGACCTAAGAAGAGTTAAAACCCTTGTTCCAGATGGTTACGTGTTCCCCAAGGTACTCAAAGCGTGCGTGCAGTTAAAATCTTTTCATGTGGGTATTGTTGTGCATAAAGATGTTATTGTTTTTGGGTGGGAGCCTAGTTTGATGGTTTGTAATTCTTTGTTGGATATGTATGCTAAATGTGGTGATGTTGGGTCTGCGGGTAAGGTGTTCGATGAAATGTCTCAAAGAGATGTTTTTTCTTGGAATTCGATGATGGCGTGTTATGTGTGTAATGGGTTTTATGAGAAGGCTTTGGAGATGTTCGGTTGTTTGAGTCTGAGAATGTTTGAGCCTGATGTTGTCACATGGAATACTGTCATGGATGCTTATTGTAGGATGGGTGAAGTTGATGAGGCTTTAAAGGTTTTTCGAAAAATTAAGGATCCTAATGTTATTTCTTGGACGACGTTGATCTCGGGTTATACTGGTGTTGGGAAGCATGTTGTTGCTTTGGAATTATTTAAGGAAATGGTGAATGTTGGGACGATTCTCCCTGATGTTGGTGCGCTTTCTGGTATCCTTGTTTCGTGCAGGTTTTTGGGGGATTTGAGAAGTGGGAGGGAAATTCATGGTTATGGAATCAGAAACATGATTTGGAATAATGCATTTTACAAGTCTGCTGGTCCTGCCTTGTTGACATTGTATGCTCGGTGTAGTAGACTTCAGGATGCTGAAAAAGTGTTCCATATGATGGATAAATCCGATGTTGTTACGTGGAATGAGATGATTTTTGGTTACATTGACATGGGGTTGGGACGTTTGGCTTTGGAACGTTTTAGAGAAATGCAAGGAAAAGGTGTGAGAATTGACAACACAACTATATCTACTATATTGCCTGTTTGTGATTTGAGATGTGGAAAACAGATACATGCATATGTTAGGAAAAGCAATTTCAATTGTACGGTTGGAGTTTATAATGCACTGATTCATATGTACTCGATCAGTGGATGCATTGAATATGCATATTCAGTGTTTTCTACTATGGTTAAGAAAGATTTGGTTTCGTGGAACACTATTATTGGAGGGTTTGGAATGCACGGACTTGGCCAAACTGCTGTGAAGCTTTTGCAGGAAATGAGTGATTCGGGAATCAGCCCTGATTCAGTGACATTTTCTTCAGCACTTTCGGCTTGCAGTCATTCAGGACTTGTGGATGAAGGAATTGAGCTTTTCTACAGAATGATAAAAGATTTTGGCTTGACCCCAGTAAAGGAACATTTTTCTTGTGTTATTGACATGCTG
>Ga0099826_10000340_pt1 | contig 21352 bp, 10 predicted proteins | sample Mtrugardesep15_FD_76830 | JGI IMG/M metagenome (GOLD analysis project Ga0099826, IMG submission 76830) | Root nodule microbial communities of legume samples collected from California, USA - M. trunc garden sep15 | ecosystem: Host-associated > Plants > Roots > Nodule | place: USA: California... | reverse complement strand
GATCAATGAGAAAGAGTAGGAAGCTGATAAGGATGAATGTATCTTAGGAGGAGGGAAATTAGGAGATAATGGTTAGGGTGTGGAGGAGGGGAATTAGGAGATATGGTTAGGTTTAGAAGGAGGAAAAAATTTAGGTTAAAATATTAGGTTAAATTAAGGCAAGGGTGCTTTGTTTAGAAATAAGAGATCAATTAATAAAAGTAAATAATAATTATGAATTTTTTTAAAATATTTTGAAGGGCAAATTTGACTAATTTTTGTTGTTAGATCAGGATCTCCAACTCATTTTTTTCATAACTCAAACCATTTCACAACCCCTAAGAATTATAAAATAAATATTTGTATATAAAAGAAAACATTGGTTACCCATTTGAAATTGACCATGGTTGGATCTTGAAGTTTGTTCATCTCAATATATCGGGTTCAATTTTTCCATGTCAATTTCAGTGGACATGTTCATACAGAACTTTACTTTAACTATAAATGGACCCCACAAGTGGACGGTGGGATTGGTCCCTTCAAACTACTTAGTTATTGGATCAGATACCGAGTTTAAAAAAAATGTTTGTTTTGATATGTTGTTAGTGTAAAACGATTTACCATTTCAAACAATCACAAAACATATTTTTGTATGAATTTTAGGATATAAAGAGAATGTTTTTTTGTTCACAAAATTTAGTTCAACTAAAAAAATGTTGAAATTTGTTGAGAATGGCTCATATTTGTTGAGTATAGTTTAGGGGTATTATTGTAATCTGAATTAACTGGTTTCATGGCTTGAATTCCTAATCATTGTGATCTCATAATCCAAGTTTAGTACCTTATTGAAGACATCGAGAGGTCTAGAGAGAATATTATTATTAGTGCATGTGTACATGCCAATTGTGACAACTCCTATGAGATGGACTACTCTAGATGGAGGAGTGATCAAAATTAACTGCGATGCTGTTGTTTTGCAAAATTAACCGGGCAATACTTGTCGAGTTTGGTGCACTTAATGTCAATTACCTGTTAAAGAATTGATGTTGTTCTATAGTCTATGCACCCTTGTGATGTGTTGGTGGCATTACTTAGAGAACTTGCAAGGGATATAGAGGATAGTTATTTTAGACATGTATCAAGAAGTGTCGATTTTGCTACGAACTACTTGTAAAAGCATGGCTTATCACTAGGTGGGATGAGAGAGTGACACCAATGAAAGTATGCTTGGTTGTGTGTCAAACTTCCTTTTGGAAGATGCAATGCATTGTGCTTTTCCCGTAGAATTTATATATTCCAATAGGGATTTTGCCCCATGCTATTCAAACAAAAAAACTTCGACAGATAAAAGTGTAAACATATATCCATATTTTAAATTGCAATCGGTCCAAAAAAAGGCGTTCACTAAAATGATTTTTTTAAGTTAATTTGTATCACCCCTCAACAAAAAAATAATAATTTGTATCAAGGTATGGTGTATCATGTTAAATAAACATATCGTAGTCTTCTTTTGCTAAAAAGATACATAGTATTTTCTATGGATCTTGTAGCACTAAGTAACGTATAAAATTTACGAGGTAAAATTATTTAAAGTGTTAGAATTCTCATGTGACAACATATAAGTCAGTTTTTTACCCTAAAAAAAACATATAAATCGTTTTAGAGATGGTAAAATTTTAATTAAGTTAATATAGAATGATCAAAAGTGCATTTAAGCCTGAAAATATAACCAACAACTCCATCTACTAAGACAAATTGTTCGCCATAACCTATATCTGATCCACAACTTGAAGCTTCTATGCAATTTTAGCGGGTTCCTAGATCAAAATTTGAAAATGTTCACTATGACAAGTCAATTAGAATGGCAATTTGCTGTATTTGTACTAGTTGGTGATTTGCAAATTAAAATATGTATTGGTACATACATGATGTACCTTCTTACAATAATGGAAAAAATCTTTCAATGAGTAGTGTACGTTCTTAACAATGACCAAAGTATGATGACAAAGCCACCTCAGACTGCGAACGGTAGAGAGGGAGCATCACATGGATGAGCTAGACTCATGCATGAAGTGTCATGAGTTGTGTTGCTTTCGTAATATAGTCTTGGAAAAATAATTTATTTTGTCACGAGATGAATTGTGCAAAATAAAAAGTGTGAAAAAATATTATTTAGAAAAATAGACTTATAAGTAGGTTTACATTTTCTTTTTTGAAAGAGAGTTAGGTTTACATCTAAAACATTAAAATATGAAATTTGTATAAGTAGATTTAGAGCTAAACTTCGTTACAAAGTTCACTAAAGAAGTATAGAAATTTACATCTAACATAGAATGTAGAAAATAGTATAAGTAGCTTTTCATCTAAACATCGGCACAAAATTCACCCAAAAAATTGACTAATTAACCCAAAAAAAAACATCGGTACAAATTAAATATCAATTTTACCAAAATTATATATTCGACACTATCAAAATGGGACCTAAATCACAGTTGACCACTTCCTCGAAAAAAAATTGTGCTTTTACCTCAAATTGCTCACAAACAGTTTCAATTTTTAGAAAAACCTCTATCTGAAATTACGCCTAGTGGTTACGAACAATCCGTTTTTAACTTATAACTGACCCAACACTTGTACTACACTTCTCCATCGCCACGTACATACCTATTCTAAGATCGGGGCGTTACTCCCAAACGGAGAGTAAATGTAGTTTAGAGCAAATCAGGTTCTAACTCTTGGTCGCATGTGAACGGGAATTAGGATTCGATGGAGGCATTTTTGGTATTTCAAGGTGTTTGTGAGCAATTTAAGGTGCTTAATAGCAATCTTCCTAAACATTGGATAATCTTTTTTTAACAAGAAACTCTTGATCCGTGCAATTCTTAAACTTGGCATCTATTCCATGTTAAAATAATCCAAGTTACAATAACCAACGTTAATCATCAATTGACCACCCTTATAAAATTCTAATTTAATCCTAAAATAACAAGGATAGTACACCAATTACCGTGATTAAATTAATACCAAGAATCCAACCAAGACTAGCATTGCTCGTGAGTTTCCCAGAAAGCACAAGACTAGCATCAGTGACCCTAACTTAATATAATAATCTCATATAGCCACCGACGCGCTTTATGTTCCAAACCCTTCAAAAGGCACATCCCATTCATCACATTCATACCAAAATAAGTCACACCTCTCTTCCTAACTTTTCATTTCAATTTTGCTCTATCTTTTTATTTTGTCCACCATATCATACATTGATATTAATTAATATGTCAAAGGTTAAAGTTGATCAACTTAATCAACTAAGAGAAATCTTCAGTCGGTTCGACATGGATTCCGATGGCAGCCTAACAATGTTAGAACTAGCAGCACTTATTCGTTCGTTAGGGCTAAAACCATCAGGGGACGAAGTTCAAATCTTATTAGCCAAAATGGACTCAAACGGAAACGGTTCTGTTGAGTTTGATGAATTAGTAAAAGCCATAATGCCAAATATGAATGCAGAAGTATTGGTGAATCAAGAACAACTCATAGGTGTGTTCAAGTGCTTCGATCGCGATGGAAACGGATTCATTTCAGCTGCTGAATTGGCTGGAGCAATGGCTAAAATGGGTCAGCCACTTACATATAAAGAGCTTATTGAGATGATTAGAGAAGCTGATATGGATGGTGATGGTGTTATTAGTTTTAGTGAGTTTGCTACAATCATGGCTCGCTCTGCTTCTGATTTATTAGGGGTCTTTGAATACAGAAACAAAACACATTCATTTCAATTATAACTTATTGTAGATGTTCTTAAATTTTTACATGTTTGGTTGAAATTGAATGTGTAGCTTGTACTATAATTGTTTTATGGTATGATTTGATGGAATGGAATTAAATATGGATATTTGATGTTACCACTAGTACTCTTTTTCCTTTGTTCCCCAAGGATATTCTTTTTTACATCAAACCTTACCTCAATAATTAGTTACAAGAGTTTGTGTCCCTTTTTCATTTGTTAGAAGAGTAAATAATATTATCACTACTTAGCCGATTATATCATCATTAGATCAATTTTTAAACTATTAGAGTAACTGCTGTAATGATAGCTAGACTAAACTATTGTAACCACAGTTAGAATTGACCTAACTAAATTGTACGTTGATTTTTGAAAGATAAATATAATGTAATACTTTGTTAGAAGCCAACTCTAACCAATATTTCTATTAGTGTTACCTCAAATATGGTCAACTATGTATACACTTCTTAGTACCTTGTGTTACCTCCTAGAAGGTCTTCAACTATATATATAAAAGTGATTCTAGAAATTAATTTTGGGTCTTCTAAAACGAAAAACACACTTGGTCGTCACACAATTGGTACATAGTCTCATTTATTGAAATAAAAGTCACAATACAACTGAGGAAAAACAGATAAAACAACTAAAGTCAATATCTACACCATGAGGACAACATAGGAAGAAAAAACAAGAAAAATCCAAAAACACCATCGCAGAAACAACAAACTTGCAGCAACTGAGGTTAGTTCTTGGGCCCAATATCATTCAAGCCACAAATCCATCCTCAACCACGTGGGGAACCTAACAAGAAACAATAATTGAAATTGAAATAATTAATACTACATGAAAATATTGTTACATTGAAAAGAGTTCAAAAGAGAAATAGAAATAAATTGCATGCATACATTACAGTTGTGGGAAAAAGGCACGATATCGTCAAGTTTCTCAGCAGTGACCATATCAATCCCAACAAAATGACATTTAGCATGGCCGTGCTTCCCGGTCTTTGAAGTCTGAACTTCAACAACCTAATCACGTAAGAAGGAAAAATAAACCAAGTACAAATCAATATTAATGAATAAATTTGAATAGGAAAACTGTATCTTACCGCGTATAAATTCATATAATCACTTATTCTGTTTGACAAAATCAAATCACAAACTTAGTATAAACTCATATGATCAAAGTAGAGTCGCAAAATTACAATCATTTCCTCGGGAGCTTATAATGTTTTTCAAATAGTTTTTCAACTTACATCTTGCATGTCATTTTTTCTCCCAGTTTTACTTTTATAAATATCAATCAAAAATATTTTTTATGTATATCTCTTTTCCTAGATATATTTCAATTTATCATAGTTGAACACCTAATTTTACCATGCTAGTTTATCAATCATCCATTAGCCTTATACCCTTCCACTCTTGGTTAATTTATTAGTCATCCATCATTAGCCTTAATAAAACATAAAGATCAAAAAAAAAAAATGGACTAGTCGGATAGTCAGGGTCGAAAAGAGGATTCCTCACATCTTTCTCTCATTCAAAACCGTGCATGAGACTTTCATCTCGCACGGCTCCTAAGTGATAAAAGAAAGAAGAAGATTGGTTCTTCTTTCTTTTATGATTTTCTTCCTCGTGCATGTATAAGACCGAAATTTTTACTTTTCATTACTAATATATGACCTTGCAGGGGCATCCCTTGATGAGGACGTAACCATTTTTGCGGATAGTACCAGTTTGTTAAGTAAAAGTTTTGAAGGCTCCGGCATCGGCCATGGACTCAAACTGTTGAGCTACTTCTGCCATTGTTTTGAATTTGGGGTGGTAGTGTTGCTGAATGGTAGAATAGATAGGCTTTTATTCTCTCAGTTTCAACCAAGTTAACTAATTAACTATTCTTTAAATATGGATTAACCAATTAATTATTGAGTCACGTTTTACTCAATGGCGGGCTTCTGGATTAACCAATTAACTATTCTCAGTTTCATTGTTTTTTATTTTTCCTCGATAGAGGACACGTAAGATAGATACCATGTGAAAAAACCAACCACCTCTAATATTTTATGCTTCGGACTGCATTATTTCTTGTCTTATGGACCAACTTTATAATAAGTACGCTAAAAAACATCATGAATCTTATTAATGTAAGCACGTTAAATGATTCCATATTTTTTTTCATTGTATATTCAATTCACTCATCATCCACTGTCACTTCGCCTTTTTTTATCCACTCATGCGACTGTATTTTCCTCAAATTACGCCTCAATTGCCTCTTGTACAAAATATTTACAAATTTCTTTAATTTGAATTTGAAATTTGTCATCACAACTTTGATACAATGATAATACTTTTGTTTTGGTCCAAGAGTTGGATAGCTCTGCACATATTGTGCTAGAACTATTTTCCAAGATTTCGACTCTTCGATAATCACTTGCATGCATGATGGTGGTTGTTCCGGTACACTTTAAAGCCTCACGTCCCTTGAAAATCGAGGTCAAAGACAGTTTTTATACTGAATTTGTGACCAAGCAACTGTTGCTTCATTGATAGAAAGTAAGAACAAACAGCATGTCCTAGAGGTTGAGACACATACCTAAACTCAATCTTGCACATCATCTTTACCAGTTAGGAACTATTGATTTTTCACTTACATAGTCCACAAAATACAATGGACAGATTGTACCGTGGAAAAACGAATCAAAATGTATCGTATATCAAAATTTTATTGTAATCTTCTGAACAAAATACAAGAGACAGATTGCCTCAATTTGCTTCTTTCAAAAAATAATCCTCACTTACATATGTACAAATGAAAGAACGTTCGTAACCTATGAAAAGAATGTACACCTATGAATTTGACATCGAACAAATAAAAAAACATAACAAAACAAAATTCGTATTTGGTTATTGATTCTCTGCAGGCTTCCCATCCATAGGTACTAAAGATATTTCGGAACGTCTTGACGCTTCAAAACGTCTAGAAGCTTCCAAACGAGCAGTGAATCCAACCGTTGTATGACGAATCGATCTTTGTCTCACCATATCACAAAATTCAGGATCATTTACTTGTCCATCCTTTCTTATCCACTGTACCATTTGATGATACACTGGGAAGAACCGCACTTGAATGGTAGAATATGCGAAATACGGAAGTAATGCAGCAACAAGGACAAGCAAAGTAACAATCCAATAAGTCAGTGATGGTGCACATGCTTCAGTGAAGACCTTATATGCAGTTGTTGATATAGAAGAATCTATGGCTCCATATGCCATGAGGAAAATGTACCACATTACAATGCTTCCCCATATGAATAAATGTTGTATGTATGTAAAGTATGTGATTGATAATGCCATTTGGCAATTCACCACCCACACAACACATGTGTACACTGTGGCACCAAGAACTTGAAAGTCAACAACTTGTCCACCTTCGCGAAATGCTTGATGCTCCATCGCGCGAATGCAGAAGAAGAAGATAATTGTGGAACTTGCTACTCCGTTCAATGCCCAACCAATTATTCTTTTCCAGCTGAAGAGTAAATTTTGTACACCTTCTTGATATAGTAGTGGAAACTGAAACACAAATAAAACGTTTCGTGAGAAGAGGAAAAAACAATTTAGTCCTTGAGACAAACCCTTAATTTCAACTAATTTTTACAGCAAAGCTAATGAGTTTGTTAAGGCATACCTTGAGACATAATTTGGAGGAGACATCTTGGTCAAAAACTCCCAAAGCAATAACAGGAAGTGAAGTGAAGAATACATTATAAAATGACATGAACCAGTCATTGTATGCAGCTTGGCCTGAGAATGCGGTATAGATCTCGTAGAAGAACAAAGTGAAGCCAAAGGTAATATTCTTGTAAAAGAAGTAGCAGATCTGTCAAACAAAAAGTGAAGTTTGTCAAAAATAAATAATAGTTTGATTCATCTTTGATGAACTAAAATATTTTGAAGATCAAATGAATAATCTTGTAATATTATTATATAACATAAGTGAAGACGTGACAAGATTGTTACCATTGATGAGATCCTTCTGTAACACCAATGTCCATGCACAAGAAGTAAGCGTTCGAGATATCTAAATTGAGCAATGGCAATATCACTTGACATAACTGCCTGCATTCCTTCGACACCACTGATACCGATTCCAATATCAGCTTCTTGGAGCATACCAACATCATTTGCACCATCTCCAATAGCTAGAGTTGTACTACCAGGTCTCATCTTAACCAGTCTAGTAACAAGTGCTTTTTGTTTTGGAGACGAACGACAACATATAACAGACGCGCAGCCAATCGCAAGTTCAAGAAACACGTTCTTTACATCGTCTTCTAGCGCATAAGCAAGAGACTTCCCATCAATGATCAGAGCTAATGCCTCAGAGTTGTTATCTGATTTTGAAAGTAACTTCTTTGCCTCCGTTATTTGTTGAACAACACTTGCCTTAATTGCCTGAAGAATCAGAAAGATTTAACTAAAATCAATTTAATTGGAAGAAACACATGTTAAACTATTAAGAACACCAACAATTAAGATTCTAATCTAATGCATTTTGACAAAAAAAATTAAGTGAAAGTGAAGGCTTACCGCTTCAGAAGCAGACTTGTCCTCCATTTTCTCCAATGACTTGATTTCAGGAGTATCTGAATTAATGATAATTTGTTTCATTCCTTGTCTAAGCAAACTACATGCAAATCTGTAGTCACAGGAAAATGAACTAATCAGTGACATGTTATTATTTGCAATATTCAATATCAAAAGTTATGTATATAATCTCCAAACTTACCCAATATTAATTGCAGTCTCCATTTTATCGCCGGTCAATACCCATAACTTGATCCCAGCCTGTGCTAGTTTGTCAATGCATTCAGGAACCTATACAACAAATAGAACTCTTAGCACAAGTTTTTACAATATAATATAACACTGCTATTATCAAAATACATAAATAACTGCTTGAAAAATTTGAAACCGGTATTTATAACATACCCCGTCTTGTAGTTTATCTTCAACTGCGGTAGCACCAAGAAGAATCAAATCCTTCTCAATGTTTTGCAATATGTCCTCTACAATCTGCTCTTGATCTGCATTCACTAAGTTTTTAGCGTCTGTCAACTCTTTGTTGAATTGATTGTACTCTTCCTCATTGAGTTCACGATAGGCGAGTATCAAAGTCCTCAAACCAGAATCAGCATATTCATTAATGTGATACTTAGTCTGCTCTTCAAACTCCCTTCCATTTTTTCCAAGTAGTTCAAACATGACACTGATAGTGAAAACAAGAAAGAAAAAACAAGTAAATGTTTTGTACTTTCAAAACAAAAATGAACAGTAATGATCACGTAGTTAAGAAAACAAAGTGTTGCATTAAGCACAAGATTACAAACCTGTCGGCGCCTTTGCTAAGTAGTAGTAGTTTCCCCTTATGGTCTCTTACGATTACAGACATTCTCTTCCGTGCACTACTAAACTCTAATACATTTAAAAGGGTGTAGGACCTGAAAATGTGAAATCAAATGATTATTTTAATGCATAATTCGAGTTTCAATTGCAGATATATGTATAAGACTTCAGAAAATTAAGCCTTTCGGTCTTTCACAAACAAGAACAATTAATAACCATACCTTTCTAATTTCATGTTTGATTGAAGATCCAATTCATGAAGTGAAATAGCTGCATGAGACCTTTCATAAAATTCAAATCCAAATTCTCTGGCTGCAACCACAAAAGCAGCCTCATCCGGTGATTCAGCTTCGTATGAAATTTTACCAGTTGCTTCATCAACTTCAGGTATTGCAGTATGACATACAGCCAAAACCTTCAGAAAGTTCTGTATTACATTTGCATTAGGTTGTCTCACCCAGTTTCCATTCATGATCCTTTCATCCATAAAGTTAAACCCTTTAATGGTTGATTTTGTTTCAGCAGCCTTTGCAACATTTTGGTCATTTTTCATTTTCCGACCGAAATATGAATCTTTTCTCTTTGATAAAGCTCTCTCAACTTCTGTAAAACCTCTTCCATAAGCAACACCACCAATAGAACATTTGATAAATTCCATAGAATTGCAAGTCAATGTTCCTGTTTTATCAGAAAGTATGGTATCAACTTGTCCGAGTTCTTCGTTCAAATTCGACGTACGAGCATGCGCTGGCTTATCAGTTTCCTCGTGATACATGTTCAAATCTTGGTTGATGAAAATGCTTTGAAGAACCTTCACAACTTCAATGGAAACATACAACGAAATCGGAATAAAGTAACCATACAACATTAATGCTGTCAAGAAATGCAGAATGGCTGCAAGTACAGCTCTATCAGGATCATAGTAAACTTCAGTATGTTCAGGCAAAAGGTACCATCTCTTCATTTTTCCATTTTTAATATCCTTCTTCGTCCAAATACCAAAGAAAATTGAACCGATGAATGAAACCAAAATTAATAAAAAGAACAAACAGTATATAATCCTATCCATTCTTTTCTCAATCTTGCTTCTCTTGGATGGAGGATCCGTTGAATTCTGCATAACCTTTGTATCGTGACCGGTAAAGATCACAACACCATAGATAAAATCTGTGTTCTTCAGCTTAGAGTCTCTAAGAAGTAGCTGCTGAGGTGCAAGTGGATATTGTTGATCATCTCCAAGCTCTAAACTTCCTACAAAGGCATACAAATTTGCGTTTGGATCTTCGCATCTTATGACAGCCTTGAAATTTTGAAAGCTCGAGTCTTCTTGCAAATTTGAAGTTCCTTCCAGTGCTTGTTTTAGTTTAAGATTTGTTTCTCCGTCGAGATTCATCGTATCGACATAGCAAATTGCTTCTTCATAGTTTGATGAAAGTAATATGAGATCAGCAGGAAAATACTCATCTTTTTCCACTTTCACTATGTCTCCAACTTTCAAATCCCTCCACTTAGATTGGTTAAAAACACCATCTCCACTATGTACTTTCACTTTTCTGTTATTCATCTCTATATCCTGATAAAATCATAAAACAATACTATCATTCACCTAAATCATAGCAATCAGAAAAAACATTCACTTTCACTAACACACCAAATCTGAATAAAACTTAAGAGATCTTTGACCCTTTTTGGATAAACAGCTTAATTAAGCGCTTATAGGATGAGTGCTTATCATATAAGTACTCATGTATAAGCTATCTCTATATTCAAAAAAAAAAAAAAAGTCAAACTGTTTTTATAACAGCTATCAGCTGCTTTCATAAGCTATCATAAAGAGAACAGTCTCACAAGTGCTTATGTCAGTTGATAAACTCAAATAAGAGAATCCAAACAGTTGTGAATCTGAAATAGTGATTAGAAAACAAACAATACCTGTTTTTTCCTTTGAAAATCTTCAATGAATTCTTTGGCCATAGTAGCAGCAACCACAACAAGAAGAGGAATAACATTGCTAACAGCAGAATAAGGAGCAATAGGGAAGAAAGACAAAATTGCAACAACTAAGAAGTAAAAGTTGGCAACTCTTCTGAATTGTTCAAACAAAGACTTAGGTAGAAAAGTAGCAACTGTATACTTAGTAGTTCTAACATAATTATCACCATATGTATAAAGACTAGACATAGCACGTTCTGCATCATTGCAATAAACTTTCCTTGAAAATCCAGGTCCTCCTATTAGTGAATGTTCATCTTGTTTCATTGATGCTTTACCACATGAAAATGCATGGATCTTACTAAAGTGATGCCTCCTTCTTCTTCCACCAGTCATATCTTCAAAATTCAACTAAATTTTCAACCAAATCTAAAATCTGTGGACAAAACTTGCTCACAATGAAAGTGCTGAGATTGAAGATTGAAGCAAACCAATGAAATGGAAAGGAATATGAATAAAAAAACAAACCAACCAACTAAAAACTAACTTTTGCTTTATACAAACAACAAAAGAATTGTGTTTTGTGTTTTGTTTATGTTTCTGTTTTCTTAGCTGTACAAGAATGATGTTTGTAATAAAAAGATTGATTTTCTTTTGAAAAGATGAAAGATATGTGCTTATAAATGAAAGTGAGTTTGAAAAATGAAACATGAAACAAGGCAACTTAAGACTTGTTAATGTTTGATTGAGTTACAGGTTGAAAAAATATTATGCCATCCCAGTTTGACCAATATGGTGGCTAACAATATTAGACTTTTCAACATGGCAATGGAACTTTCTCTCTCTTTTTCTTTGTTCATGACTTGGTTGAGAATGCACCATTATTTCAACAAAGTAATGGCATTATTTTTTAATATATAAAGTTCAACAAACTAGTAATATCTTTATGATATGATTGGTCATTGATGACATTTTTTTCTTTTTTTGATAAAAATGACATTTTGTTTTCTTTTGAAATGAATATACGAGTATAGCAATGCAACGCATCCTTTCATTTGTAGTAAGAATGTGTCAATTCAATGTTTGTTTTGATCAATTATTGATCTTTGATTTTATTTTATTTTTAAGAAAGAAAGAAGATATATTAACTTATCATTTGGTTCGAAAATGTATTTATTTAATACCAGGTTTTTCAAAAATTAAATAAAGACTTATCAATAATTTGTTAAAAAATTTATTTCAAAGATATTTTTCCTGGTAATAAAAGTTTTTTTTTGGTAATGTAAAAAAAAGTTTTTTAGTCAAAAAAATTAATTAAAGCTGTGCTTTTTATGAGCTGTCTGCTTCCTTGCTTGCCTCAAAATTTATTGATGACTATTATAAACAACGTTAAATTGCCACATGTGTCATAAATATGTCTAAATTATTCAAGGCTTCTAGAAAGCAAGAAATGATTGATTTTTTTTTTCCCTCTTTTTTATAGTAAGACATGATTTAAATTGAATAGTGCTTAGATTTGGAATAAGATGTTTTAAGAATAAAGCTTTTTATGGACAAAGTTTTTATGGGCAAAGTTTTAAGAATAAACTTAATTGACAATCGAAACTTATTTGATTTTGAAATTTATTTATTTTAGATAAGTAGTCTGTAGAAATGGAAACATAGTTCACTTCAATTCAACTAATTTATATAAGAGTTTGATCGGATTGATGTCTAAGCCATGGTTCAGTCTACAAAAGATATCTACAATTTAATTAAGTGGACATTACCGTATTCAGCCAATACACTGGATCAAATTACGACTCTCTAATAACAATCAAACGGTAATGTGTGAATTATGTTGAATTGATCGCAATTGAATGACCATTTTAAACTCAATATCTTATTATATATCATATGTAAAAGGTTTCTAACCCTTGATTGAATGAACGTTTTCAACTCTAATTAAACTTTTAGACTCTCGTAAAACCCTCACAAAAGTAAGTGTTGTAGTCTTTGTATGTACACTACCTCATAAAAAGAAGTCGTCATTCTCCGTTGCATCCAATTAACTTTAATTCTCGTCTTCAAGTTTACTCGTGATCACTATGTTTAACAAGTCACTGAATCACAATATTAAAATTATATACGATGTCTAAGATGATAGTGAGTATCGTTTAGAGTAGGACCCTACAATATTTGCTTTCGTGTGTGTAGCTTTCAAAAAATAGATTGCTTCCAATCCGTATTTGGATGGGCAAAAACTTCAATACTCATACTCTCTAAATACCTTAGTACATGTACCCGAATTACTGTAACAAAGTATCACTATAACTAAATTAAAAAATCGATCACCAAAGATTTTTAAAATTAAATCATAAACCATTAGAAACCGAGTTAGTTAGCTAATCCATCATTCAAAACATATAAACTGAGTAAATTTATCGAAATAATAAATTTAATTTTTTTTTGCAATAATGAATCCATAAGTTTATAACTAGCAAGTGATATTCTTACTCAAGTGTGATTATAAAATCATAGCTGACAAGACAGATGTTATGCTCTTTTACTTTGTCATCAAAATTAGAATCTGTAAGAAAAAAATCATGGGTAAATATTTTAACACATGCTACCCAAAAATATTTAAACCCATAATTTAATAATAAAAATTTATAGGAGAATTTGTTTATTTATTAATTGACGTGGCAAAAATCATTGGTTGTATGTGTAGAATAATCTTCTCTTTTTTTTATTACCAAAAAAAAAAAAGAATAATCCTTTTTTAAAGAATGTGTAGAATAATTTATACACAGACATATTATAGTAAACTCACATAATAAACATACTTACCTTTGTTAATTTTTATCTCAATTCTTAATGGTAAATATGGAATATACACTTCTTTTCTCAACACATCATTTGATATTCTTTTTTGTGAATAAATTGTCATTTGGTATCTTTCAACGTACGTACGGTATATATGAGATATCCATTAATTTACTTATATGAAGATTGGTTTCAAAGTCCAACATAGTGAGTTAGTGACATACCTAACTAAATGGAAGGGAGAAGGAGAAAAAAAATTAAATTTATTCTTCTTGGTGACGGATGCTAAAAAAATAATTAAAGAAAATGATATTGATGATCAACTTGGTAAGATGCTGAGAGAGAAGAAGAAAATGTAAATCCAAAGATAACAAAAGTCTAAGATGTGATGCTGGCTGCGATCAAGTAGTTTAAGGTTGCGTGGGGGATGGGTCAAAGAGCCTCTTTCACATGCTCTTATTATTATTCAAATTAACAACGATGGCTATTTAAATTAAAGTCTTGTTAACGAGTGTTTTTGAGACATTTTTTAAGTTTTTTAAATTAAATAATATTTCTTTAAAAATATTAAAGTGTTTAATTTTCAACACACTTTATTACATAAACTTTTATAAAATGTTTTTATTTAAAGTACTTAAACAGTGTTCCGGAGGCACTAGTTAACATTTTTCTTAAATTAAAAATAAATAAGCACCATTAGGTTGGTCCTCCTCTAAAAGAAAAACATTATGTTGGTCCTATTGAAAATGAGCTTAAATTTCTTAGTCGAAGTTTTAGGATTCACTGTTGTAGGCAGATAAAAAAAAAAAATAGGTGTAATAATGGGGAGTTATGAGTTTACCCCACGAAAGGGGAGAAAGTTCAAACAAATTCTCAATTTAATTAATTGATCATCATTCGTCAAGAATGTTAGTAGTCAATATTTTATACAGTATTTATAACAAAAAAAAAAATACAAATCTTCTGGATAACTTGGTTCGATGGTTGTTTTTTCAATGAAACAAATGGGATGGGCTCTGAATGTGTGCTCAAGATGCGGTCACACATGACCCGATTTTAAGGGTGCCAAATTTTCACCTTAGCATTTATGTGTTTAGGAGTAGGTATGGCAATGAGGCGTGGTGGAACGAGTTTTTCCTTCTTCATCTTTCATTTTTATATACTATATGTTATCTTACATGCATCGAATTGCATTGAGAAATTAAATCGTATTCCCGTTTTCGTTATTGTTTCCGTCGGATTTGGGTATCACTGGCTTTTTCTCGTTCTCGCAATGAATAATTTGTTTTAATTAGAAAGAAAAAAAAATCTAATCCAAAAAAAATGTTGTAAGGCATTACCCAACAATATATTCAGTTTAACATTTTTAGCAATATGTTTACTTTAACATTTCGTTGATCGAGGGTGTGAGATGATGCAGATTGATGGCTATAAATATGATGACCGAGGGTGTAAGTACCGTATAATAGATACAATATGCATGCGTGTGTTGAATGGTTTAGGGTTTGATTTTCTATTTTTATATAAAATGTGCAATAAATTTTCTACATTCGGGACAAATTTGGTTGTGGGTTCAGAGTTGGTACATGTATCCTTGTTACTCATCTCATTCTCGTGTTTTAAAATCGAGGAAAAAACAAACTTGATCAAAGCTGAGAAAATCTATCAAATCGGTGTTTGATCAGGTGAATAACATAACTGTGGGTAAGAGTTTTGTTAAAATATAAAAGCGTAAAATATTTACACCTATAAATTTTATCAAAATCAAAGTAATTTTAATCAAAATTTCATAAAAATCAATATTCGTAATTTATATACATTAACGTAATAAAAGGATTGGACACACAAACAGTCACGGTGTACTAGTTTAAACGTTAGTTGTATAAAAAATGATCAAATTCATATTTTGTACTTAACTCTCAAAATCCCATAGACATGTCGAAAAAGACACTCTTATTTTAATGGAAACACACTTATGTGACAATTCATTCATTCAAGACCTTACCCAGAATTATTTTGTCATCAATAGAAAACGAAATAATACTTCGAAGGGCCAATGACATGTAAAAGATATATTTAGATTATAAAAAAAAAATTATTAGAAAAAGTTATTTAGTAGATAATCTTCAAACCATTTGATTTCATGGAAGAACGAAGAAATTAAATATTAAGCTGACGTAAGCTGTGACTTCTTCCCTAATTCCTTGCTTCGCACGTGAGAGCATCTACGTGATCCAATCTATTTTCGGTACACATTCTTTTGATTTTTTAATTTAGACAAAATTCTCGTTAAAATGTTTTTACACAATTTTACTATGAATTTAATAAATGAACCCCATGGATTTTGTAACAAATCTTAGACAAAACTTATTTTATCTTTTTATCTTTTTATTTTATATCTCTTAAACCTTACAAGAATTTTTTTTTTAAGAAGCTAAATTATCTTACCTAAATTGGTACTGGCAAGAATCGAACATGAGACCTCAAACCTTACAAAATTCTAATTGCAAGTATTTTATAAACATAATCCAATTAAACTGCTGCTACAAAAAAATTCAGAAGTTAATATTACAAAATATATAGATGATAAAAAAAATAAGAATAACAACAGAAATAAAAATGAAGATATTAAATTATTATTTTACAAGATAATAATCTTGATCACATATTCTTGATAAAAAGGATTAAAATTAAATTATTAAAAATAATTTGGTAAAAACTAAATCATAAACACACTAAAGTTTAAAATTTTAAAACCATAGATTAGTATATTAGCATAAAAAGATTCAGGATTAAATTTATCTGGAATTAAATAAAATCTCTATATACTCTATCAAAGTAACATAATTAGTAACTATTTTGCAATTGTCTCTTATAGAGGAAATTTAAATTTCACCCGTTGAGATTATATAAGACTAAACTTATATCATTACGTTGACAAATCATTTTTTTTAAGGACATTGACAAATCATGGATATCTTGATTATTTTTTTTGAAGGAATGGATATCTTGATTATTGAAAAGTTAATTAATTTTTCATGAATACTGAAAGTTAGTACATGAAATGACTCATTTTTAATCATCAATAAACTTTTTTTTTTTAAGGAATCATCAATAAACTATTTAGTCAATATATCCCACAAAAGTTATTGCAACTAGTGTGCAAACAGTTTTCACGATTTCACATTTTTCTTTCATTCTTCTTTCGCCTTCAATTGTGTAAAAAAGATTAAATTTATAAATAAACCAGTTTAAACGAAGGATATAAAATTAAAAGAAAAATGTTACATGCAATTGTCTAAAAAGTTTGTATTTTGTTAAGTATAGAAAATTTGATTATTTAACTTGGTTGAAAATGACAAAATTATAAATAAGATAGTTTAAATAAATAAAATTAGAAGCAAAAATTGCTACAATCAAAGTTCATTATCCTTTAGTATGTAAGGATATATAATTAGAGGTTGGGTAGCTCAACTTATTTTATGCTAAGGGTTTAAATATTTAATGAGTTAAAAGATCAGGGTTTGAATCTTAACAAAAATAAAATAAAATAAAAATGATCGATGTTTTCTTTTCAGAAAAAAAAATGATAGATGATTGAAAAAAACTCCCACTGTAATGACTGAAACCATAAGTTATTTTATTATTATTTTTTAACAGAATAAGTTATTCTATTATGTTCTTTAAAAAATAAAAGTTGTTCTATTATGCACTCGCCTGTTAAAATTTTGCGAAAGAATTATATTTTAAATAATTTTGACGGTCCTTCCTAGGACCCTTATACGTTTTAGTAATGCTTTGAAATTTAATAGAAAATACCAAGTCAAATATCAAGTGCCGTCTCCGTTCCATGACTTGGTCCTTACGGCAATATTACTACATTGCATGATTTTATTGTCTCTCTATACAACATTGCATCTAATTTTTTATAATAAGAATTAAAATAGTTAAATAGAGTAAAAGTAAAATTAAATAAATTATTTAGTACTAAATTATATTTACCAAGGAAATAAGTATATGATGAGTCCTCTCCAATAAAAAAGTACATAATGTCGTTTGAACCCATGTATATGTATAATAAGGAGTAGAAAAAATCACACATATTAATTAGATCCATTTTACGCGGAAAGAGAGACTATTTGATTTTGACAATTTCATGCATAGGAGCCTATGCTTCCAAGGCTCACTTATTCTTTGTTAGTTTGGTTATTTTGTAGTGTTGTGCTATTATCGATATGAGATTTTTGTCTTCATTTGAAGGTTTGTTTAGTTTTTTTTTTTTTAATTGGTAGAATCTTTTATAGATATTAGCACTTAGAAGGATTTTTTTATCTCTCGCAGTCAGGGTATATAACATGCATACCTTTATGTGTATTTTAAGGTACGTGAATGAATTATATACTAAATTAACTAGTAAATGCAAAAAATTCACAGATCAACTAACTAAAAAAAATTAGACGCCATTTGTAAAAAGTCTTCACAAATTAGAACTGGCCACATGAGCAAAATTATGGGCTTATATGCGAATGAGACCCACACAAAATATTTCCTTCCAAATTGAGAAGAAAAATTGAGGGAGACAATGAATTTGTTTCAATTAGGTTCTGATACATTCTATTTACTGTACTTTTTATTGAACCTCGATATCATGTAGCGCCTTAATATACGTTTATTTTAATCCAAGTTGATAGGTTTTTTATCAAAAAATATTTAGACTCCTTTCTTGTGCACCCTTGACCGTACCTTTAATCTACATCGTTTAATAGTTTTAAATTTGGACGATAGAACTCTCATTAAATTACTTGTTATTTTTCTGTACTTTTGATGGTCAAATCTTTGAATTTTCAAGGCATAACCGTGTATTCCGAAAGTATTTCAAAGGTAAGACCATGTTAAAATGTTCCAAAGGCCAACCTTCAACAATGAAATACTAATAAAGTATTTCAAATGTACGTGTTAGTTAGTATTAATTGAAAATGAAATGAAAGTTGGTCATATTCCAATAATGTCCAAGCCTTTGGAATACTTGATTGAGTAATTTCTCTTTTAATTCAACATATTATTTTTCAAAATCTCTATACCGTGTGTGTGTGTGTGTGTGTGTATATATATATATATATATATATATATATAATGCATGAAATACTTTACAACCTCACATTCCATAAATGACGTCCGAAATATTCTTAGAAACATTGGAATAAGGTCAAGTTCCATTTCACGTGTTATGGTATAGATTGGGATGACTATTCAATGCCAGTACTTATAAGGATGCCCATGTACCTGATTTGTACACATGACTGGTCTTTATGAACCTTCTAGATGTCATTGTCAGTGTCACATATCCTCAAAAAGAACACACAGATGAAATTTGTGCAGCTTTGGTGCATTTAAAGATTCTGAAAATGCAGCAAACGGGTTATTGCTTTCACATGGATCTTGATTCGGGTTATCACGGGTTATTCGATCAAAATCCGACGACTCTCATTTTGATCATATATTTTAAGTCGAATTGCACAATTACAATGTGAGTTGTTAGACTTTATTTGATTTTATTTTTAAGAAAAAATTGTTAGAAGATTTTAATTTAATGGTCAACGATCCACAGTTGCATTATGAGTTATGTGATTACGAGCAACAGATCAAAAAATTTTAAGTAACGTATACAACAAATACTTCTTTTAAAAACCATACAATATATATATATATATACACACACACACACATCATTTTTTAAAACATAAATCTACTTTTTTTTATGGTTTTTCATATTTTAGAAACATTGAACGATTTTCTCATTTTTTTTATATCAATAAAGGCATCATATTCACTTGACCAAAAAAAGCACCACTCTCAAAATATAAGTAACTAATAAATCATTCATATCAAATACGATTTCACATTCAATCCTTCATAATACTCAATAGAAAGCTCTTTTAATTGTTACTCATATACAAATTATAATGTTGGGAGATAAAAATGCCTCACACAAATAGGGTAGAGTTCCTCACAAAACAAAATTGGTAAAGTTACAAAATCATGTATTTGTAACCAATCAAATTCATTTATTTATCTTCAACAATACCATGTTATAGGGAAAGATGAACAAATGATTTAAATTAATGCGAATTTAACACGAGTCCCTCTTCACACTTAGTTGATGGATAAATAAAAATTTATCTGATTTTAATTTTATAACATTACAATTACAGCCATGACCAAATTGTTTTTAGTCGTAAGAAAATTATTTAAACAATTATTTTTCGAGTCATGCAAAATAAGTGTACATTAAAAACTAACTATTCCATCTCCAAATATTTCGTATATGTCCTATAATTTATTGGTCTTGGGCTCTTGGCCACATATCGAAAAAATGTGCATAGTTAAAAAAAATATATTGTATTGACCATCTAGTTTATAGGAAAAATGGGTCTTAAAAAGTACAATCGGATTAAAATTGTTTTAACCATAAATTAAATTTAGATTCTCTCGAACAAACCGTCCTAAGGGATCAATTGATTGTGGATAGTTGAATACCAATACTCATACATAACGGTTTTAAATATAAGAAACTTAACAATTTTCACTATTAAATAAAAAATATTCCCACTATATTTAAAATGTGATTTTACTTGTAAAAAAAAGGACAATGTCATTTTCAAATAGTTTTGACTGGTTTACTTTTCTATAACAAATTTTACACCCGACACTTTTGAGAAAAAAAAAATAGATTAAGTAAACTAATTGCGGTTAACTATATTTCTTAGTAAATGTAAAATTAATTAATTACTTTTCCTTTTTTTTTTTTTTAGAACTTTATCAACGCACAGAATTGATCAGTAAATCATGACATAAAGATGTATACTAGAAAGTATTGTATAAACAACAATTATTAACAGCATCATCCAAATATCTACATTGGTAACGTGTACTAATCTTTTCCAAGTCACAAAATTTGCTAACCTCGCAAGAGGCCTTAAGTTTGAAGTGAAAAGAAGTACTATTATAAAATAATGTGACATTAACGATTGTTAATTTGGGGCTGTGCCACTTCACAATCCTCTATCAAGGTGTTGAACCCCTTCAATTCTGCACTGCGTTGGCTAGAATAATTCGAAATCCATCTAATTTATGACTATACTGTAAGGTATCCCGTCTAGATTTATCACATGCATTACTATTCCAGTTCCTGAGGACAGAGGTCTATGTTCCACTAATATTATCAGGTAACCATTTCATTTCCCTAACAATTATAAAGGATTGGGGAAGGGAAATTGAATTAAACAGCATTCCTTCAAAGCAGTGATTACGAAACCCCATCACAATAGGAGGCTTGAGTTTAGCTCAGAGCAAACGAAATGCATAAGCTGCACCTCAGCATCACAACCCCAAAACACAAACATCTTCCAGTACATCAACTGTCCTCCAACAAAACTCAAAAGTT
>Ga0099826_10000339_pt1 | contig 21353 bp, 8 predicted proteins | sample Mtrugardesep15_FD_76830 | JGI IMG/M metagenome (GOLD analysis project Ga0099826, IMG submission 76830) | Root nodule microbial communities of legume samples collected from California, USA - M. trunc garden sep15 | ecosystem: Host-associated > Plants > Roots > Nodule | place: USA: California... | reverse complement strand
ATGCCCTTATTCTCCTTAATTATTCGTTCTTTTTTGGTTAAGCACGATGTACTTACAATAAAACCTTTAAGATTAATAAAGGGATTTTTGATTCTATCTTTGTTTCTGTCAAAGATTAACTCTGCAAGCTGAGGGATATAGTGGCCTGAAAAATAGTTGCAATAAAAATGTGGTTATTATACAATAGTATATGCTAGTAGCGAACTATGAAGCACTAAGACATACAGGACACGCCTCAATAATCTGAGAAAATAGAGATAGATACGCATTGCACATACATGACACGCCTCAATTTGAAGTATCGAGGCTAAGTTTGCGACAAAAGAGATCATACTTATAATTAAAAACTAACCAGCATAGCTTTCTCCTGCTATGAAAAAGTCCCTGGATTTAAACTGTGGATATCTTTGTAGCCAATTCACCAAGAAATTGTAAGAATCCTCGGCTGATTCAAGCAGTTTGTAATTAAATATTATAGTGGCTTTAACAAAATCAACAAAATTAGATGATCTTATCTTCTGCAAAAGAAACTTACCCACAAATTGATCCTCTAAAATGGTGAGATCAGAAGAGGTATTGGTGTAAGAAAAACCAACTCCAATGGGTGACTCCACAAATAACAGATTTGCTTCTGCATAGGTTCAAAAAATTACAATAAAGCAAATTAGGATTATTCTTCTTGTTATATTTGCACATCAATAATAGTATACAAACTTAGATAGTCAAATATATCAAACAAACGTATATTATATACTTCACTGTCCAAAGATGAAAGAAAATATAAACCTTGATTCCAAGAGTGTGGGTTGAATGTTAGTCCTTCACCATTTTTGTTGACTAAAAGAGGTCCTATCTCAACAGCAGCACCACCTCCAATTGAGGAGCATCCAGGTCCTGACTCAAAGGCAAAATGACAAAAATGAAAAGTAGCATTACTAAATAAAATATGACTAGAACTCTATAACCATACATAGAAATAATAATAATAATAATTAGTTACAAAAATGAAATGATGAAAGACCTCCATTGAGCCAAAGAAGGAGAGGTTTATTGGAGGGTTGAGATTGAGCTTCAAAGAACCAATAGAAAAGAGCCCTCCCATGATCTTCATTGACAGTGATGTAACCTGAAAAGAGGGAAATTGGTGGTGTTGAAGGTTGTCCTCGTAGATAAAGTATTCTATCAGATTCATAGCTTTCAACATTTATTTCGGATGCTTTAATGAACAATGAGGAAGTAGTAATAGTTAAAAGAAAGAAACATAGGAATTGGAGGACAGACAGAAAAACGTTCATTTCTCTAACTTAAATGAAATAATTTGGATCCAAAGCCAATGTAAAATGTATTGACTATTGACGACTTTTATAGTGCTAATAAGTGAGTGGGTGAGATCACTTGGGATTCTCATGTGAGAAAATGAGTTTTACCACCAAAATCATTTCAGAAGTACTATACATTAAAAAATGCAGTAAGCAAAGTTGTTAACAAATGAAAATGTACACTTTGTTGGAGTCTGCCTCACCCAATCATCACACAAAAGCTTTAGCCCATCAGGTAAGACAACTTGTTGGACCACAATAGTCACTACAGATGGTGTAGTGCATTAGCACTGTGCATGTCACTTTTCTTGATCGCAGTAGACATCAGTCTTTCTATCACTCATTGGGTTATGGTAGTCCCTTATCTATATTTATTATTAAAAATTAAAATCCACTTGTATCCCTTTTGAATTATTCACTTTTGTTTCTTACTGAATTCATCCATAAAGGACAGAATTTTCTATTAGGAGGTCAATATTGGAGTTAGGTAATGTGTAGAAATTATAATACACTAACAATAATAAGAAAAGAAAGACATTACTAGGTGACATAAAAATTTGTATAATTATTTAATGTAAAATGATAATGAGTTTGTTTGTTTGTTGAAGCATTTCTCTGTTCAAAGGAAGTTTATTTTTAAATGAAGTAATAGCTTTCCATCTTCAATTCGAACTCATTGGAAAAACTATTTTAATTCACAGTAGCATTTTTAATAGAACAGATAAACTTCACTTCATTTTTAAACTATACACCTTGGAAACAAGTAATCAATCCTTTTGGTAAATTAATACAGCCCTGAATGCAAACATAGCAGATGAATAGACAACTAAAAGCATCTTGAATATTACTACGACTCATCTGCATTATACAACATAATATATCTGAACAATGCAGTGAACAATGCAGCAAAGCTGGAAGACAAACTATACAACCTTGATATACAATGCAGTCCCGAAGGCAATTCTCTTCCATTTTCAATAAGCAAAAAATTCTCCAAAATGGATCTCTGCAGCGGACTGCAGCTAAATCCGTTGTTGAGGATCCATATGTAAAATTCCATCGAGTTGACCATTCTCTTGTGAGGGTAGCATATACTAGAACGCTGAGTGATTTGGCTGCGCACTTTGAAGCATGTATACACATTACTTTGAGTAGTAACAGAATCAATGAGATTTGATCAGGATCAATGAGATTTGATAAGTTATCAATGGCCAAGTTCAAAGAGGGTGCAGAACTAATTGCTCCTTTTGAGATTTCTTTTTCCTTTTTAGGGGGAATCGTTGAATAATGAATCTTGAGAATTGGCTTAAGTAATCTTGGAGGCCATCCATCTCATAATGACCAAACCGCCAATCTCTTTCTATATAAGGTCGCTGTATGGGTTCATCAAGTCCACCTGTCATCACAAGCCAGGAGACTTGTCATACATTTATCCATAAATATAACCACCCTAAGAAAGATATAGTATTCATGTTCATACATTTGCCTATTGGAGTTTGTTTGGTAAGTTCTGTAAAAGCTAGAGTAATATTCTAATTTTGGAGGCTAAGCGGGTTTGTTAAACAGAAAATTCAGTTTCGATGCACAATTCTTTGGTAGTTATGTGTTCAAGAGTTGATCCACAGCACAACATGTTCACTGCCCTCGTAATGCTGTACAAAACCTGCGCTATCGAGGGACTACTATTTTGCCACTAAGAAAAGCACCTTCAGTTTTCATAATTTTATGCAACATAGTTGATGTTCAAAGTTCATCACCAAACAATCAAGACTATTAGTTGCTCACTCTCTGACTTCTTATTCTAATTGCCCTGAACCTTACCTAGAACTTATATGATTAAGGTTGGTGTAGTTAATAATTCATTTTATTTATAATTGGTTCGGTCTTGACTAAAACAAAGCTCATTATGCAACTGCTACCAAAGGTACTAACTATTGGTTGATCTAGTAATATGTTGGCATATGGTTGCTAAAGCATTAATTCTGTCGACAGTAAGAACAATATTTAAAGCTTTATGCTCATATCAAGCATAGAGGATAACTAAGTTACTCCCCACAAATCAATAGAAACACATTTTTGTCTGAACTCTCGAGTAAAAGAGTATATAATTATTACCTGCTAACATTAAACCATTTTTGTCCACAGCCCGATAAAATGGTCTTGTTTTCTTCTCTTTAGCAGCTCTTTGAAGTTCGTTCCAAGCTTTATCACGATCTTCGCGTGTAACTTTACCGGTACTTACAACCTGCAATCAAGAGGCCATTAAAAATGCCACCCAAAATTTGACAAAGCAAATATTTTAGAGAAACAAATGAAGACTGCAAGTACAAACTTTAGAAAACAGATGGTAAGAAGGGCGAGGAATCCGTGCAAGATTATTTGCCCGGTCAACTGCAACAAGTCCGAACTTGGGACCATATCCATCAGCCCACTCCCAGTTATCAGAAATAGTCCAGAAGAGGTAACCAAGCACAGGCACGCCCTGTAGAACAATTACAAGAAGGTATAGGCTGCAATTAGTGTTTATGAAAGAGTAATTCAATATTGAAAACTGAAAATTTCAGAGTCAAAACCTCGATCATAGCTGCATAAACAGCAAGTAAGTGCTCCAAGAGATATGGTCGGCGGATCAAATCAGTCTCATCTGCAATTCCATTTTCAGCAATAATGAAGGGGACATTTAGATGCTTGTATCTTTCATGGAACTGAAGTAACATGCGATATAAGCCATCAGGATATACTCCACGTCCAGATTCACTGTACTCATCATTTTCCACCAGCTTCAGGCCAGCACCCGAAACCGCTTCCTGATATACATGTTAGAATCGTCATGTGAGTACATGTCTGGTATCGTACATAATGCATTGTCAGGGTCAAAAAATCAAACCTGGCCATAATAGTTAACGCCTATAAAGTCCATCTTTTTGGATATTTCATCGATGAATGGGAAGAGACTCAATGAATTAGCCAGTGAAACAGCAGCAATATCAAACAGACCATAGGGTCGCATAAACGACACATGATGTGCAACACCAACTATTTGATTCGATGAGTTACTGCAAAATGTTAATATTGTTCAGAGAAGTACCATTGTAAAATTAGAAAAGCAACCAAGTAACACGGTCAACTTCAAATGTTCAGACTGCTAAATGAGAAAGGGTGAGAAGGCGGAAAAAATCTAGTTGCACTAGAATGATATGGCTGAAACTTGCCATAAATTCTGAAACCTCTGACAAATATTCACCTGAGTTCGTGGATGTAATCGTATGCCTTTGAGTGTGCAACAGATATCCAATGCATGGCCTGCTGGAAAACACCTGTAGGAAGTGCGGAAGTAGCAGCCTCCAGCATATCAGGATGTCCACCAGGCCAGGTTCCAGAACAGTAAGTAAGCATACAGAAGACATGGGGCTCATTAAATGTTACCCAATAGTCTACTAAATCTGATACACTGTCAACAACAAGCCTGCATTGTTTGAGGAATATGTGAGAGAAATCACAAACATGCTACATTAGATTAGTAACTCCATAAAACTAGATAACAAGATGATACAAGTTTCAACAGAGATTCGCAAATATGCTACATAGGATTAGTCAACTCAATAAAACTGGTACAGACTAGCAGTCAGTCTGAGATGAAAATTGAGTCATCCTCAGCAGGCAGAGTTCGATGGCATACAAACAAATGCCACTAAAGGAAAACTACCTGGTAAAATCCATGAAATAATCCACTGTCTTTTCCAGCTTCCAACCTCCATAATCACCGGCCCAGGGTGGAAGTGAGTGATGAAAAAGAGTGAGCATCACCTTCATTCCATATGATCGAACCCTATTGATAATCCACTTATAGCGCTCCAATGCAGCATAGTTGACCTAAGAAAGAACGCCAAGTGAATTGCTTACATAAGTAAATCTCTTTTGCCAGATGCATTGGTCCGTAAAGTTTGAGATAAAAACTTTGGAAATTGAGAAACGTATCCATGAGCTCCATCCACTAATATATGCTAAACCATGAGTACCACGATAACTAATCATCATACAGAAAGGTCAGAATTTGACTTACAGATTCTTTAAGGCTGTTTACTGGCTCATGAGGCATGACTCTTGACCAGTCAATTCCCATACGAAAAACAGTAACACCAGTATCCTTGGCCAATTTTAGTTCTGTATCAGGATCAGACCAAAACCTTAATCTCTCCTCCCTGAAAATCAGACATTAATTTTAAATTCTACTTAGCAACAATATTACAATTTAACACACACATACAGAGGACGCGGTAACCTATGACGAAGACTAACTTTTCCATTTTCAATTTAAGAAAGCTATATAATTTTTATCAAAAATAAATAAATAAGGAATTATTGGAAGAATTCATACAAGATATCATAAATAATTTGGATATGCTAGGTACTTGATTAAGTGTGATTTTCCTAGTCTTGTCATACTAAGCTTCATTGCGATAGCCAAAGTGCAATTCAAATACGATGATATCTTCCATGAGTGTATCTACCAGGCATAAATAGATTGACAATTGCTTTATTCAACAACATATCACTCATGGTGTCCATTGCCTTCTCTTTATAGGCATCCTCGTACACCTAAACATTTGTAGACTTTGGTTTCCATAATCAAGTTGGTTTACTCCACAGTGACTTGAGTTTAAGGGGGGATGTTACAATATCTTCAGCCTTGATTTGTTACAAATTTATTGATTCTGATTGATTGTATTAGGATACCATTTATTTGTAACTACCATATCCTTTATAGCTAGAATCTTCTGTAAAGTCTTGACATACAAAGAAATATACAGAAATGCAATGCAATCCTTGACAACATTTGCTTACAATGAAAACCCACCATCTCTTTCACTTCAAAATCCAATGTTGACTGCAAATGACATTAAAAAACAAAAGCAAGTGAGAGCTTACGGGTGTGGAACATTATGCCAAGCAGTTACATTAGGAATGTGTTCTTCTTCTCCTTCCTGTCCATCTACTTCCATGTGTTTCTCAAATCCTCTGATCATAGCCTCCATAGCTACCTTAAGAGACTTCTTGTTAACCTTAAGACCTCGTTGTGGAGATGATACGGCTTGTTGAGACCCACCATCAGCTGTGGCAGAGCCCATCAAAGCATCCACTTTCTGCTCAGCACCCGCAAGACTCTCTTGTTCCGCAAACTGAATCCAAGCATCATCAAGCCTGTCCTCAACATGTGCCGGTGCTGTCGCTAGACCAAAGAAAAACCCATTTTCTTCTTCTGCAAAAACAAACAAATAAGCCATGATTGGATTGTCTCATTTGAACTTATATACTCACGTAAGCATTTGTGAAACACTGTGGAAGAACTTATGGAAACCAACGTATGGACATGTTTTCAGCTTATTTCCATAAGCTCTCAAAGATTGTTTACGACCTGTTTGGATTAACTTATTTGAGGCTATTTACTTGTATAAGCACTTGTGAGACCCTGAGAGAACTTATGAAAACAGCTTATGACATGTTCATAACCTGTTTTCAAGTTATTTTCATAAGCTCACCGATAGCTTAAGAAAAATACAAAAAGAGACTTAATTTTATCTTAGTGTTATAAAAATAGCTTATCCATAAGCGCTTAAATGATTATATGATAAGTGTTTATGCTAATGAACACTTAATTAAGTTGTGTATCCAAAGAGAGCCTTAATATATTTTATTAACCTCATCAGTATGCATGTATGCAAAGAAATAACATAACTGAAGTTAATTGCAATTGCAAACCAATTAAATGAATGATAATAGAGATTATTACCGGTAATGTTGAAATCAGCGAGAGTATCGGAGGATTCATCGATAGGGGAACTGAAACGGCGAAGGTTTTTGTTGCGATAACGAGAGAAGGAGAAGGCATTGGCGGCGACGGTGAGAGTGACTAAAGCTCCGGCGAGTTTAGTGGCAGTTAGGAAGAGTGAAACTACCGTCATGGTAGTGGCGAGTGGGTCTTACGCGCTCTCTATCATACTCATACCGTTAAGTTCTGGAAACTACGAGAAGAGGACAAAGAGAAGAACGGTTAGAGTGCACGTAATCTCCAATGTTCTGAGATGAGATGATGAGAATCTCAACTCTATCTATCCATGTGTTCTCTTCTGTTATTTCACTTTCCCTCCTTTTCATTCGTTTCTAGATATTTTGTTTACTCTCTTTTAAATTATGTCTCACTTGGTCACTTTAAAGTTCTTTCTTCACACCAAACAAATTACTCTTAAGTGATTTGCTAACTTCAATGCACATCTTTTATATATTTAATTATGTAAATCAAATTTATAAAAATTTCATATTTAAAAATATTCATCAAAATAAATTTAACAAAATTTTATATGTTATTATTCGTAATTATATAGTAGTAAAAAGATATGTTTAAAGTATGTGAAGTAAATAGTACACATAATCAAACAAAGTCACTTGTTTTTAGACGGAGGGAGTACTAAAATTGGTCCAAAACAAAAAACTAAACATATTTATTTGTCTTCTTTAATTCTCTTTATTTTGTTATAAAAAAAAATTATCTTTAGGTTTTATTTGGAAGTTTGAGGAGTTTGAGGGGTGGAAATATAAGAGAAAATAAAGGGGGAAAAATCACATTTTTTAAAAGAATATTTTTAAATAAATTAGTAATTGTGATTAATACACTTTTAATATTAATAATATAATTCTATTGTTTAAGAAATTCATAATTATGGAATACAAAAATTCATAATTAATTTATCCTTCCTTTAAAAACTCCAAAATTTTGTCGTAGAAGTTCTTATGATATTATATATAAGAAAAATTAGGGAACAAAATTTGATTTGTGGGCATATGTTTACTCAAAACAAAATTGTAATTTAGCACATTAATGTTAAAAAATAAAAATAAAACAAGGCTTTTATAGAATTATGAGAGAGAGAGGATTTGGAAAAAGTATAGCTAGAGAGGATGGGAGTCGAAGGAGGGCATTTGAGGAATAAAAGATGTTTGTGTGTGATAGTTATGTTATCAAGTTGCCGACTCACCAAAAACTAAATATAAAAATAACATAGGATTAATATGATATGATTAAAAATAAATTTAATTTATTATTTCCTTACGATGCATCATATGATTAAAAATAACCATGAATATTTCCTTAAAAATAGTTTTAATTTATCATTTGCTTATGATGCATCATACATAATATACAATATTCATAGTTATTGTGATTTTCTTATGCACACCATCAACTACTTGTTTGCTATACATCCCAGAAATCACATTTTTGATACCAATCGATTCCATCCAATTCAAGGTTTGACGAAGAGCCCAAGCCTCACCTTCTACTGCTCTCATTCTCGTCATAAATTTTGTTTCGGAACTCAATAAAAGTGAAGGAGCATGTAAACTAAATAGGTGGTGTAATTAGCAATCCTGTTCCTATAATAATGGGTTGGGCACAGAAAACCGAAGCCAATTACGTTCCAACCGAGTTACTTTCCTCCCTCCACTCGACCACCGCGGCAACATTGAACATCGATAGAAGTGATTCCGGCGAGTGAATCTCATAATCTCCTTCACCTCTTGCGCCACCAACAACTTGCTGTCCTTGTGTGTTGTGTTTGAACTTGGAAGTAACAATTCACGGGTACCCTCTCAATCTTCTTAATTTATTCCTGTTTTTTTGCTTAATATGTTATCATCATTATGGTTTTCAAATTCAAAGATAGATTAGGTATTGAAATCAAGTTGACCACGCGATCTGCCAACTCTTTCTCACTTCCATTGCAAAACCCTAACATCCTTTCTCTCTTCCATTGTTCAGGTTCTGTTCCTATTCCATCTATCCACCTCCATTCCTCTAATTCTTTTCTCTTTTTGCTTCCTCTGTTCTCTGTTTTAAGCTCTTTTATTTCACTGCATATCTATGTTTTAGTGTTTTTATTTAGACCTGTATTTTTTATTCATGAATGTTTCATGAGTTTTGAGTCATTTGTTTAAGGCTAAATTGGTTTCGTATATGCCATAAGCTCTTTTCATAAGTTATCTCGGAGAGCTGAAAATTAGTGAAAACTACTTATTGACATGTCATAAGCTGTTTCCATAGGCTCTCCGAAACAGTCTCAAAAAGGTTTACGCCAATAGATAAGGTCAAATAAGCCAATCCAAGGCCCTATATCATTAGACATAATTCATGGCAACTTGATAGACCCTTAATAGATTCCAGCAACTTGAAAAAGTAAGATTTTTTTTTTCTTTTCTAATGCTATTGAATATCATGGTTTTCATTTCCAGTCTCCTGGGTTAGTTAGTTAGTTAGGTTTGATTAGTTTGTTGGGCAAGTTAGTTATTGCGATTTGTTATAACTAACTTTGTAATATGGGTGGTATATAAACTAATGTATCCCTGTGAAAGGATAGAATAGTGATATTTCATAGAATCATTGATCAGGAGAGAAAATAGAGTGGTGAGTGGGGATTGTGATTTTCCTTCCTAGAAAGTCTTGTGCCAATTGTGCTGCTCCATTCATCTTGATCATAATGTCGGAAACGGGCTCAACAAGGTTGTAAGATAGAAATTGCTACGAACTTCGATAAATCTTGTGTTCATTGTTTACTCTCTGCAATCCTTCTTTCTTCTTCATGTTTTCTGATTTGCTAGATAGAATATGTTTCAATCCGCTTTCAAGAATCTTCTAGTTATGTCCAACTTTTCATAACACAAAAAACATTATGTAGGATGCAGATTGCTCTGAACTTCCGATAAATCTTGTGTGTTCGTTGTTTACTTTCTAAAATCTTTCCTTCTTCTGCATGTTTCTGATTTGCTAGATAGAATATGTTTCAATCATGTTTCAAGAATCTTCTAGTTATATCCAACTTTTTATGACACAAACAACATTATGAGGTTGTAGGATGCAAATTGCTCTGAACTTCGATAAATCTTGTGTGCTCATTGTTTGCTTTCTGCAATCTTTCTTTCTCCTGCATATTTCTGGTTTGCTAGATAGAATCTGGTTCAATCTAGTTTCAAGAATTTTCTAGTTATGTCCAACTTTTCATAATGCAAACAACATTATGAGGTTGTAGGATGCAAACTGCTCCAAACACAATAAACCTTGCGTGTTCCTTGTTTACTTTCTGCAATATTTCTTTCTTCTGCATATTTCTGATTTGCTAGATAGAATCAGTTTCAAGAATCTTCTAGTTATGTCCAACTTTCATAACACAAACAACATTATGAGGTTGTAGGATGCAAACTGCTCCGAACATTGATGAATATTGCATTTCATTGTTTACTTTCTGCAATCTTTCTTTCTTATGCATGTTTCTGATTTGCTAGATAGAATCTGTTTCAATCCAGTTTCAAGAATCTTCTAGTTATGTCCAATTTTTCATAAACAAACAACATCGTTTTACTAAACACCCATTTAAAAGATTCTTGTCGTCCTATTTATCAGATACAGAACATTGATTTAGAAACTTATAATGAAATTTCTCCATGTAATACAATCACTCATTTGTTATTTTTTTTCATGGGTGCAGTGATTGCAGTGGGATCAGTGGGATAACTTCTATGGCTGATAACGAGGAAGACTCGAATATGCCAAGGGATGCAAAGATTGTGCAGTCTTTGTTGAAATCCATGGGTGTGGAAGAATATGAACCTCGTGTTATAAACAAGTTCCTTGAGCTATGGTATCGCTATGTGGTTGATGTGTTAACAGATGCCCAAGTGTATTCAGAGCATGCTGGCAAGCCTGCCATTGATGTTGATGATGTTAAGCTGGCCATTCAATCCCAGGTCAACTTCAGCTTCTCGCAACCACCCCCTCGTGAGGTAATATTTTATAATTCACTTTTTATTAATTTTGTGCCTGAACGCTAGATTTTGTTTCGCGCCAATCAACAACAAACCCACCAAAGGATTAAATGCATCTATTTTGTTTGTTCTGCGTAGTTGTTACAATTTGTTTATTAAATTATCATGATTAGCTAAGATGATGCATATAAAGTTGTGAATTATTGTTGTTATCTGCTTTCCTCTTCTGTTGGCTCTGGCTTTCTTGGTCTCCAACTTTTTTCGTAATGCAGTTCTTTACTGATGGCTTGTAGAAATTTTCATGCATTGATTTTTTAAGATTCACATGTTTGGGCTGAGATTGGCATATGACAGAATTATCTCTTAAAATCAAAATTATCTAGAAATTAGAAACATGTTACTGATATCCATTTTGTTAGTTACCAGCTCACGAGTTGCAATCAGGAAACATTTGCTTGCTCCTTGTGTGTCTTGTGACCCAATACCACATGCTCTTTTTCTTAAGGTTAAATTATTTTGTAGGTCCCTAAACTATTTGTAAATTTTTAAATAGGCCCTTAAACTAAAATAAATTGTAATTGGATCCCTGGATATTTTTTTGGACAAACAACTGCCTATATGTCTTAGTAATTGTAATTAGGTCCTTAAACTGATTTTTTTTATTGGTCCTTAAACTTTAAAATAGTTTTGTAGCTAGCTCCTTGAATTTAGGGACAAAAATACAAATTATTTAAAATTTTATGGATCTAACTGAAATTATTTAAAGTTTAAAAGGGACTTGATTTTAGATTATTTAAAAGTCCAGGGACTAGATTAAGAAAATAGTTCAGGTATCTAATTGAATATTTTTTACAAATATGTTTTAATTTAGGAACTTATTTAAGAATCTAGAAATAATTCATGGAACTACAGCACAATTAAATCTTTCTTTAAGCTATAACATGTTAACCTGAACGATGATATGTTGAATGTAATTGCTTTTTCAGGTGCTTCTAGAGCTGGCACAAAACCGCAACAAGATACCGTTGCCAAAGTCTATAGCAGGGCCTGGGTTTCCACTTCCACCAGATCAGGACACATTGATTGCTCCCAACTACGAGTTCGCAATTCCAAACAAAAGGTCTATCGAACCTATAGAAGAAACCGAGGATGAAGAAGTTCCCAATGCTGATCCCAACCCGTCTCAAGAAGAGAAGGCAGATGCGCAACAAAATCCCCATCAAAGAGTGTCCTTTCCCCTGCCTAAACGCCAAAAGGATTGATTTCAAAGCTCTTGTCATTGAGGCTTTATTAGTAGGCAAAGGCGAATTTTAGGGTACATTGATCACCCGTGCTGGTGATTCATTGCTATTAAGACTATTTATGCAATTTTTTTTGTAGTTGTGAAGTGATTCAACTTTCTGAATTTACAAAATACACTCATACTTTTTATCTTTGTTATTATCTCAGAATCTATTACTCAGCTTTCAGCAAAAAATCACAAAAAACATTGTTCCTTAGTCAAATGTCTAGGGAGGTTGTTTTTATGAATGTCTTCCAACATTTCACCTTCTACCAAAATCACCACCTAGAGTTCACTTTTTGCGTAGAGGCTCATCAACAAACAATGACACCTCTTTCTCTTTCTCACGGGACAAAATGTTCCTCTCTTTTCTCACACTAGCCTTCAAATCTTCATTTTTTTCTATTGGAATTATAATTTTCCATAATCCGGACGGAATAAATTGTTTGAAACACAAGAACCAACCTAATGCATACCACAAGCCATAAAAAGTTAATTTAACATGATCTCTATTGTTGTTCAGTTTATATAAAATTTTGATGCAATCAATCAATATACCGAATAGAATAGGGTATAGTTTCAGCGTTGATTGATAAAAATAAAATGTACTGTGTTTTATACTAGCTATAGACTATAGTCACCACTCACCAGTATACACGCATATAGTATGTACTGTTGCTTTTGAAGGGCAATAATTTGTGTGATATAATAATTCCGTCTCATGTATTGATGATTGGTGGGCAAAGAGGACTCTATTAGGACCCCACCCTTTACTACAAAACCATCACCTAGAAAGAGGCCCCTAGCTAAGTAGCACTGTACTGTACTTGTAGTGAGTTGTGAGTGACCAAACACATCTCTAGCAAAACGGCTTCTATGACAGAGAAGTGCAACATGTTATTTGCAGTTAAAAAAAATCGTTTTAACAATAACAATCAAATTTTATTCCGTAATTTTTTTGCAACTTTTAACTAGAAATTTGTGGTATTATTTGTCTTTATGGATAAATCGTTAACCTAATGTATGTATAATTAATCCAGCCTTTAAGATTTTTTCAGATGCGATTTTGCTGACATGCGTTTTCTTTTACTTCATAAAAGAATGAGAACTGCTAAATTCAGCTAAACAAATTATCCCGATAGGATAGCGAATTATAAATTAGCCAATCAAAAAACAGGGATTCACGGAATTCATGGTTTGTTATTGAAAAAAGATGACGTCATTAATACAAAGCTTGGGTTGTAAACACGCCGCGACGTTTTCGCGTTGATGCTCTTCGCTATATACAGCATTTCGCAAAAAAAATTTAGAGAAATTTTACTTCATCAAATTAATCGGTATTGATTCCACAAACAACAAATAAACAAATTTTCTATTGTTTAATCGAATCAACATCAATTAAATCACATTGTCTCATTTAAGAATATCATTGAAGATCATACACATAGTATAGTAAAGTGTCATGTATCACTTAAGGTGGATCAAAATTTTAAAACCCTGGTAAACATCGATGTTGTTCTATGTAAGAATAAGTTTATGGTATATTACTCAAGAAAAAAACAATAGTAGACATCAAAACTCAATTTATGTTTTTTTTTTTTTACTTTTATCGAATCAATATCAACCAAATCACTATCTCATATTCATAAAACGTTGAAAGCCATGAATAAATGACGACGTCAATTGTTGTCGAAATTCGTAAACAACATAGAACATCTATCCACCCCAGCTGTCGCCCTCTAGTAGTAGTAAAGTATAAAACATAATCTTTTACTTTATGAACGAAGAAACATAGGGCATTGAATAGAAAACTGAAATTGAAACCAAATAATGTGACAGCACTAACCCCGTAAAATTAAACTAAGATGAAAAGTGCATTTGGTTCCAAGTTTAAGCCACTAACATATGAAACGTGATATATTATGGATTGGGAAACTGGGAGGAACTTTCTCGCACACAGTATCATGTTAATTTCTTTATATCCTAATATAGTATTTGTCACATTGAAGGATGGGACAATCTACTGCATGGAAAAAAGCATACATATCTCTAATTAACACAGTCAACCAACAAATTAAAATAAAGTTCACAGAAGGTATGTTCTGTAGTTTTAATTGGTCGTAGATAAGCTAGGTGTGCTCTTATAATTAGTGTTATATATGGTATAGTTGCATGAGTTGGTCAATTATTGTTCTCTTCGATAAACCTAATTGTACACCGCATCAACGTATGACATATTCAGCGTACCTTTCAAAATGTTTGTCTTCCAACCTGTAATATTTTAACGGAAAATGTTTAGGTGTACACCCAAAAAGATATATGCATCTTGAGGGAGAAAAAGATAAAATAACTAATGTGATAATTGATAGATTGATGATGTGTTGAAAAGTAAGATATACAAATAAAATAAAATGTTGAATAAATGTATATAATATGTTCGTTGTATTTTAATTGCACAATTTTTATTTTTATTTTTGTATAGAAACAAACTTATTTCATTTAATATAGATAAAATCTGCAATATATTTTACCCACATATTTAGTGTCCTATACTTGCATATATGCTTACTTCCAGTGGAGGGAATTTACGAAGAAAAATGCAATACATTCAAGTTTAGTGGTTAAAAATATAAGTAAATTTCAACTATTTATCTCATAATTATTATTCAATTAATTTAATTTTGATTTTAGAATAACCTCTTTTTATTCTTACGTACTAAACAAGTTTCAATGAACGATATTATAAAGAATATAATTATTTTTTCACTACAACAAAAAATCAAATAAAAGTTCCGACTATAATTAATCAGTGTGAATCACCTGCTATTGTTGAGAAGATTTCTATTTTAATTTTTTTGGCAGACAAAAGTTAGCTCATTTTATCAGCCTTTTACTTATGCTTTTCTTAGAATTTTAGTTCTCAAACATTCATCGCCATTCAGTTAAATTAGTTTTGATTTTTCAACAATCTCTTTCTCTCTTGCTAAACAAGTTTCTATGAAATATTATGAAGAATATGATGATTTTTTTTAATAAAATTACCTACTATATATAATTAATTAGTGTGAATTACCTACTATTTGGCAAGAATATAACTTTTTTAATTTTATTAAAGATAACGATGTTTTTGTTTTGACAGAATGACTATGCAAATACTACAACTTTATTGCATTGTCTAGAAATGGGGTCTTTTGCACATTAACCATCATCTGATTATATCACACTCACATGGCAATAGAGAAAATATTCAAAGTGGAAGAAGAATCATAAATGCTAGGATTGCATCTTCAAAGATACATATATATGGTTTATGGATTTAGGCACAAATAGGGTAATGAAGAAAACGAGGTTTAAACCAACAATAGAAGTAGTATTTCAAGAAAAATGTGGGAGGTTTATAGCTAGCTATGTGTATGATTTCAATTTGAAAATGGTATATAGTGTGACCCATTAAAGATATGTAAGTACTTACTACTCAATGACACTTTGAATATGATAAGGACATGTGAGATTATAATGTGGCAATTGGTATATATGGGTAACCATAAACAGCAAGGCTTGATCTCCAGATGTCCATTATTTAGGAACAGGAAAGATCACTATTTAAAGCAAATGTAGATGTGGAAAGCTATAACATGATGCATTGTTGAACAACTTTTTATATCGATTCTAACTCGTTTTTGTGATAGATGATAAGATGAAGATTATAAACCATTCAAATTTATAAATGTAAAATAAAATCATTTTCAGGTAATTAGCCATTATTTCAAAATTAAATTTAAAGATTGATATCCTTGAGATTAAAAAAATGATTTATTTTTTTTAAAATTATCATATCATGTTAGTATAGATTGGGAGGAAATCATTTATATAAAGGATAATTAAAATGGGAAGGAGATAAAACTAGACCAAAAGCTCGTATTCTCTTTTTTGATAAAAAAAATTATTCCCTTTACATATAAAGTTTCCTTTTCTTTTATATCTAGTACAGATTTCATGATTTATCTACTCATTGTTAAAAAGTGAAATAAGAATTGAACAACTAATCAAATGTAGTTGATTTTACATTAGATTGAATGCTTTGCAGCAATAAAAATTGAATTCAAGTGAATTTATTCAATAAAGATTATTTTTTATTATAAATAAGGTGAATATAAAGTAAACTGTGTTTGAATACATTTATATAAAAGTTAATTAACTTATAAATTTATGTTTGAGATAAATATACGAAGAATTCTACGTTTGAATACCAACTTTTTCATATAACAATATTTTTATTAACTGAATCACAAAAGATAAAATTAACTTTTTATTTTTTGAAAATAACCAAGATTTAAACTCTAGACCTTACGTATATTATACGTTGTTTTATTTTACGTTGTTCTACCAACGAAGCTAAATCAAATAAATAAAAGCATTTACTCATGTTTAAAAAAAAACAAGTTGAGCACGTGAAAGTTGGTGAGGAAAGGCGAGCGAAAGTGAAGTGATTAGTCAAAAGGACAGTAATAAAGTTAACTAAAAAGGAAGATTTATGTCAAAGAAAGACATGATACACATTATAGGCATATAAAATACTACTAATTAAAGTGAAAAGGCAAGAATCAGTCCTCATGAGTCCTGACAGAGTGTACAAAGTCAATGTCCTCAACTTAGAATTTTCCTAGTTGTACTTCAATTTTAAAGTATACCAAATTCCCTAATCCCCATGAAATAAAACTGGAAATATTAAAAATAAGTTTTACTTAGTATAAATATTATTCTCCCATGAGTAAAGATATTCTTGTGGCTGGCTCTTTTCTATGTAACCTCTCCAATGTTCAATTGAATTTTGATAACAGGATTAATTTGGACATTGTTGACACAAAATATAGTCGAATTATGCCTCAAAAGCTCAAGAAATGATAGAATGGACGTTAGGATATAAACATTGGCTTGTTGTAAATTGTTCCTTGCATTTTCTATGTGCCATATAGGTGATGAGTTGTTGACTTATTTTTTTGAGCTAGTTCATGTCAAGCATAAAGAATGTCCCTAAAATGCATAATTTTTTTTAAGATAATGCATAATATATGTAATGGTTTTTTTAGAAAATATGTCGAATTTAACAAAACAAAAATAAAACTATAATTATAATAGTTTCTTGTTTAGCAATTCATCAAAGTTTTACTATCTGTAAAAAAAAGTATCTCCCCATCCCACCATAATCAATTTATTTAACTGTTTCACATAAATTTAGAAAATATATAAATAATATAAAAGAAGGTTTTATTTTAACTAAAAAAATAATATAAAACTATGTTACTTTTACTAAATTATGATTTCAAATATTGATGTATTCATTGTTACTATAAATATGAAGTGAAAGACATTTACTTAGAAGTGATGTAAATAATATTAATTAGAGGTATAAATAAACGAATAAAAAATTAATATATTGTATTGAAATTAAATGGGTCATTTCTAATAAGTATTTACAATTTCAAAATATTTTAATCCCCATCCTCTTCTATTCTTTGCTACATATATAAATATATCCCATTTTAGTAGCTATGCTCATAATCCCCTTACCTCTCTTCCTTTGTTCATATACTTCATATACTCTTGCTGAAATTTTTTATCTCTTCCTCTTCCTCTCTTTCTTGCTAGTTCTCTTTCCTCACATGTAATATAGCTCCAACTTGTTAACACAAAAAAAGAAAATACATTTATATATCTAGCTCTCAAAGTTCTATACTATAGCATAGAGTAAAAACAAAGATTACACTACTCTTTACAAAGAGAAACAAATATGGTGTTGGCTTCACCTAAACCAATTAGGAATGAAACGATTTTACCAAATGATCTTATTCCAATAGTGGACCTTAAGAGTGAAAGGTCAGAAGTAATAAAACAAATTGTGAAAGCAAGTGAAGAGTATGGTTTCTTCAAGGTGATAAACCATGGTATTAGTGATGGAACTATTGACAAAATGGAAGAGGCAGGGTTTAGTTTCTTTGCAAAACCAATGTCTCAAAAGAAACAAGCTGCACCTGCTTATGGTTGTAAGAACATAGGATTCAATGGAGATATTGGTGAAGTTGAGTACCTTCTCCTCAATGCTAACACTTCCTCCATTGCTCAAATATCCAAAACTATATCCAATGATGATCCACATTCTAATTTCAGGTATGTCATGAAAACCACCTAATTACTACTATATTAGATTTTTCTATTTGTCATCATCCTTTTAACATTTAGTAAGTGGAAGTAGTAGATTTCTCCTTATATGCAATAACATTTTGAATTATTTTTTTGTCTCACTTCATTCAAATCGAATTAATATTTTTTTTATCAAAGTATCTAATTATATATTTAACCATCTTTCTCTTGTGATGAATAAGGAACGATGTGGAGTGATGAGTCTTGAAACAAATTAATTATGTGAATAATCAATTAGATAAAATGGTGGATAATATATAAGTTTAGATGACATTTAATTTTGTAGTCATTCTTAATTAGTTTTTATTTTATTTTTGACTTAAGTTTAATTATAAGGGTAATTTTGACGACATAATACAACTTGTTATGAAGCTCAACATTGTACAAACCAAATCAACCAACTTTATTATTTTGTGTGAAAGAGCCTTGTATATAGAAACAAAGGTATTGTATGGCTTTTCTATGATTTTTTTTATATTGTTATTTTTTTCTTATTTTTTTTATATTTATTATATTGGCTTTTCTATGATGTTGGGACTTGGGGTGGCCATATAGAAACTTAATATTAAGTACTATAGCCTACAAATGTGAATTGATAGTTGGGGAGTGGCGATATAATGCACAATACACCTTCCTATATAATGGACCATGCTAGTGGGTTATTAATTGGCTAGCACATAGATAAATATATTATGCCCGTGACTATTTTAGTTCATTGAGTAATTTTTAACGTTTTGTTTTGAAACTACTACACCTTCCTATGAGTTGTATTGTTGTATCTGACCAGCAAAGAATGGATATGCTTCAGTGTTCCAACGTTTCCCCTCTATAAATGAATACCATGTTTATTTTTGTTATTGACCATACATACTATTTGATCATTAAAAAGTGATAGAAAAATGACCATATATGTTTATATTCGTAAAAAAATATAGTGCATGTTTGAAATCACGGTATTATAGTTTTTGCAAACTTTAACAAATCGATCAAAATTTCAAACATAAACTTAGATTGTCTACTGTTACATATGGCGGTGCCTCCGTAAAAACCATCAAGTTTTCTACGGCTGCAGAACCACATTGTAGGTGTAGAAATGCATTTACCATTTTAATTGAAAAAATTAGTATAGATATTAGTAATTATTTTTTAACATCAAAATTTTAATGTTTTATTTTTTAAGAACATCAAAAGTTGAGTGTTAAATACAATAATGTCTCTTAGTTTTTATGCATATTTTTGAAAGGCATGTAATTTGAAGAAGATAAAAGGTAAGAAAAGATATAGATAAAGAAAAGTATAATGTCTGTAACAGAACTGTATAGATATAAATATGAGTATTGCAAAGGTTTGAAGCATGACATATTGAGTAAATAAAAGCTGAAAAAAGAAATAAATAAGAAAGGGAAGGTGCAGTGAGTAGTCAAGGCAAGAGGCAGATAGAGTACTAGTGGCACTGACAAAGCTTGAGTTCATTCAGTTACTTCTTCTATCTTAGTCATCACCAGCTAAGAAATCAAATAATCAGTAAATAATCATGTTTCTGTTACAGTTATTTAGATAATTAAGATTCATGATTATGACAGGTGTAGGGTGAGTGAATATACAGAAGCAGTGAAAGAGGTGGCATGTGAGATATTAGAGCTAATGGCAGAAGGTTTGGGGGTCCCTGATACAAAGGTTTTCAGCAGTTTGATAAAGGATATTGATAGTGACTCAGTTCTTAGGCTCAATCACTACCCACCTACACTTAACAAGGACAAGTCACGTTCCAACAATGTTGGCTTTGGGGAGCATTCTGACCCTCAGATCTTGACCATTCTTAGATCTAATGACGTTTCTGGTCTTCAAATTTCTCTTCAACATGGTCTCTGGATTCCTGTTAACCCTGACCCCTCAGCTCTATGTGTTAATATAGGTGATGTCCTTGAGGTATTTTTTCTTTTCTTATTCACATGTTAAGTTTTTTTCTTTTCTTGTTCAGTAGTGTTAATTGAACATCAAAATAATATATCTTATATACATTATATCTTGTTTCATACTTTTTTTACCTTCTATAGTTTATACGCATTTAAAAAATACACACAAAAATAAAATGATAATATATTCTATATCAAAATTTTCATGTCAAAAAATTATTTCTCTTTTTATTCTTTCTATCTTTTAAGTCATTTTAACCCCCACAGACTTTTCATGTTTCAGTTTGCTTATACCATAATAAAAGGGAGGGTCTCACACTCACTAGTCACTAGGGGCCTCCTCTTGCCATTCAATAAAAAAAAAAACTAGGGGCCTCCTCTATCTATCTATCTATCTATATATCAGCAGCACTAGCATGAAAAGGGGAAATATTTTCAACTTGATAGGAATTGAAGTGAAATGACTTGCATTATTGACTTAATGTCTCTGGAATTGAATTTTAGCAATATCAATTTTCTGTTCATCATCAATGACACAAAATGTGCTAGCTAGCTATACTGATAAGGTTCTAAATATTTTGGGGGACACATCAATTAAATAACCTTGCCTTATCCCTATCATATCCTATTTTAATTTTACATAATTGAGTAAATGATTAATCTAAACATCTTACGTGCTATTTCGTAAATTTGAGGGACTAAAGTTACTCGTCCATTACCATTTCGATGACCAAAATACCTATTTACTCATCTAATATCCAAGATGTGGGATAGAATGAGAAGTAACTTTGGTGGGAACTAAAAAAGGAGGTAATTGATTTT
>Ga0099826_10000337_pt1 | contig 21378 bp, 19 predicted proteins | sample Mtrugardesep15_FD_76830 | JGI IMG/M metagenome (GOLD analysis project Ga0099826, IMG submission 76830) | Root nodule microbial communities of legume samples collected from California, USA - M. trunc garden sep15 | ecosystem: Host-associated > Plants > Roots > Nodule | place: USA: California... | reverse complement strand
CTATATGCAAGAAGACCCTACATCAAGTGATGAATCAATATTAGAAGGGAAGAAGCCAAAGAGGGAATCTGTTGGTTTACTTGTACCAAGAAAGCATTCCACCCGCAATAACCATAATTGTTCAGTTGAGCCTTTCAAAGATGTGCTATCTGGGCCAGTTGCAAGCATTATTGACATCTCAGGTGGTTTGGTTTCCACATTATCTGAAAGTTAGAAATTTATTTATTTTAGTTTTTTTTTTCACTGATCTTATTTTAGTTGCTTTATCATTTTAAGTTGTATTTAGAGTATCAAGATAAGAGATAAATGAAAAGTTAGAGATATAGCAACAAGCAAATGTATGATTTTCGCCCCAACCATAAGTTAAATCGATTATACAAAGTGCAAGTTTAGTAAAGGAAAACTTACAATATTACGAGTCTTGTGTTTTAAGTGCCTTGATTCCATACAAAGTGACTAGGAGATAGAGGGAGATGTTAACCTTTGAGTGGGATGGATGAAATAGGCAAATGCTTGAACTTCGAATGTTAAATCAACAGAAAATACCCCTAAAGCTTTAAGCAAAATTTTATTGCATATCTATAATACCCAAAACGTTGTATGAAGTTGAATGTTTGATGGTAAAAAGCCAAGAAGAAAATAAATTCAGTGTCACAAAGATCTCAATGGTGCAATGGACCAGTGGTTATAGTTATCCAAGAGAAGATGTGATTAAAAATACAATTACTATAGATAAAATTGGTGTAGCCTTTATAGTAGGGATGATGGTTAGAATATTTTTTAGGTGGATTTAGCAAGTTACGAGGACCTATAGAAACAGCTTAACGCCGATGAGTATAATGGACTAGCTGGAGAACTTTCTCATAATTAAGAGGTAGAGAGAGATTAAGAAAAACTATAGGTCAAGCCATTAGAAGAGATTTAGAGGTAAATGGTCTCATGTTGGACCTAATAGGCTCATGCATGTTGGGATTTTACTGTATTTTGACTGATCCATGTAACCAACCTGCCTATATGGATCTCACCTCTAGGTTAAAGGCTTGTTATTGCCATCATATCAGTGACTACTTTTACTTGGATTTAGTAGATATACAATAATAGATTGTATCTTATGTAGTGCATATTATTTTTAATGGTATATACAAATTTTAAATTAATAATGGAAGCAAAAAACTTTAAAAGATAAGGTTAGCGGAGTAATTCTTCTTAAGATCCTCATAATTACCTTATAGATCTCACAATTTTATGTGTACAACTAATGTAAGTGGGCCATCAAATATTGAGTGAAAGTGCTAACACAAATTCTTTTCTATAGAATAATCTAATTAAAGAAAATAAACTTATGAAGAATGTAATGTGAAGCACCCCCCGGGTCCTCCCCACCTTGTTTCGTAACTCAGCATGAGGTGTTGACTCATAATTTTATTAATTAATAATTATTATCTTAGATCTTCTACGACATTGTATACATATCTCTAGGAATATTCGTTGAATCATATTTTCTTTGTTGATATTAAGATAAAAAGGGCAAGCTGTCAGAGGAACAGCTAATCAAGAAAGCTGAGGCTGCAAAGAGACGAAAAATTCAAGCTGAGAAGGCAGCTAGGGAGGCCGAGGTTTGAACATGACTCTGATCATCTTAGTTTTAGGAATTAAAGTTTGTAGTATAACTTTGGGATGCAATGCAACATACAAGTTCTAGACAACGATGTTAATAAATGAGCTCTCACTTTGTGTTTATGTAGGAAGCGGCCATTAAGAAGATACTTGGTCAAGATCCTGCTAGGAAGAAGAAAGAGGAAAAGATGAATAAGCACAGGGATGAAATAGCCAAGGTCTTGATCCAATTTACGACCTACCTCCTTCTTGTGTTGTTTCAACTTTAAAGTTCTAACATGTTGGTTGTGCAGGAAAAATCTAGCAAACCCTTCAATCTAGCATCAAACACTGTTCGATGGACTATGGGTCCCAATGGAACCGTAGTAACTTTTTCTGATGATATTGGTCTACCAAGTATCTTCCAAACAATGCCTAACAGGTACATCTTCACAGCTTAATCTCGCACCATAGAGTTTTAATCTTCTAATTTTGTTATCCTTGGTTTTCTTAACATTTTTAGTACTTGATATGCTTGGAAACTTCATTTCTGTAATGATTAAGTCATGAATTGTTTCAGTTATCCTCCCCCAAGAGAAAAGTGTGCAGGTCCAAACTGCACTAATGCTTACAAGTATCGAGATTCCAAGTCAAAGCTTCCCCTTTGCAGTCTTGGTTGTTACAAAGCAATTCATGAAAAAATCTCACCTGTGATTGCATGTTAGTCCTTGTAAATAGTAGTTGGATTTTATATTTTGCAAGACTTGAAAGGTTTGTGATTTGGCCAGGAGGATATGTGGAATATATGTGGAAAAATTATCCAAATAGACCTATTTGTCTCAATTCTGTCTTGTTTCTATTGACTTTCATTTCATCTCATGACCGTCATGTCCAGCTAATTTTAGGTCATTTGGACAGTTTTTAAAGGGTTTCATGCTATAATTTCTTTTACTTTTAAATTTTGAAAAGAAAAAAAAAGTTTAAATTTTTTCTTTATAAAAATATTTAAAAATTACTCTACAAGTTATCTTCTTTACAAAATCAACCCCTTTTTCTTTATAAAAATATCCCGAAACCCAGGAAATACTTAGACATGATTAAAGCAGTGGTTGGGTTATTTTTTAAAATTTAATAACAAATTTAAAGAGAAATGATCAAACATTTACACAAGTGATTAAAATAAATGCTTTGAAATAATCTTTGTATTGAAATATGATTTGAAAATCTTACACTAAAATTTAAGTATATATTTGACCTTAATTCATACATAAAAATAAAATTTATATTTGTTTTTTTTAGGGAAGAAAAATAAAATTTATATATTACTTTGAAGGGCTAGTGATATTTAAGTCATCAAAGCAAGAAAGGGAATCCACCCGAAAAACGTTGTATTATGAATGAATTTCACATGTATTAAAAAAGTTATTATGATTACTAAACTTTTCATACCTTGGCTTAAAGGTTCAAGTGGTTTTATAGGGTGTGATGCGAAAGAACATGATAGTATGACAATAAAAACTTTATTCTAGAAATTGAGTCATATATTTGCATTGTAGCGTGATTATTATTAGAACATGTATACTTAAGTGGTTAGCAATTATGATGCAATATGATGTAAAAAGACATTAAGAGATTTGACAATATTTAAACTTTTCTATAGAGAATAATTCGTCAATTTATCATTGACCACGGTCAATATATAATTACATGCCATAAGTACAACTCCTTCAACCAAAAAAAAATAAAAATGCCTTAAGTACAAGAGCAGTCATAAACTATCAGTTGACTTTAGAAGCACAAGACATCCCTAACAACATGGGGCTAAGAATATTGATATTGGAGCTAACATGAACAATGAAAACACCTAAGATCCATTCATGAAAACTGCTCCATGTTCCGTAGATTTAATGAATTTCTTCAGCAAAAGAACCATAATTGCTATAGCAAGTCCAATAGCTGCCAGAGTGAACAATCGGTCATCAGGTTTTTGAACCCTTGTCTCTGGCCTCAGATTTTGAACCCTGGTATCTGAATTTCGGGGCAATTGATTGGTTGAAACGCCGGATGGAATCTCATTTGAAGCTTCAACTCCTGCCGGGTTAGGATTAGCATTGACATTGACTTCCTGCTTTTCAACTATTCCGTCACCTGCTTGATCTGGATTCCCCTCTCCTGCAGGTGGAGCCCCAGGACTTTGCTGAGTAACTTGGGTCTCAGCCTCCTCATTTTTGGGTTCTTCAGAAGCCTGCAGAGGGCTAGGTTGAGGAACAACGGCTGCCTTGCTTAGCATATACTCATGTATCTGGGATGCCAAAGTGCAATTAGTACAAGATATTATAAAAAATGCTTCAGGGAAAGAAAAGAAAAAGTAACACTTAACATGGTTTAATCAATATGAGGAACTACGACTAACATGCACTGTGGGAAAAAACAATAAGCAGCATTTACCTCATCAATCAGTTTTTGACGTTCAGGAGTCCCAAATTTTGGAGAAGCTTCACGGGATTTAATGGCCAAGGCACGCCTATCTTCTTTCTTGTAGTCTAATGAGCCCAAGGCACCGTTTGGGTTGGTGGGCATGAATGCAATCAGTGCAACTAGAGCAGTCCTAACTGTCAAAAGAAATTTACATCAGCTAAGTAGTGAGAGATAATCTTCTTCCGTCAAAACAAAGTATGAATCTTCAGTGGTTGTGATAAATACTTTTAAGAGGGGTTCGAAAGAGTTAGATGAAACTAGTGCAAGCACATGAAAAAACTTAAGAAAATAGTTTATGAAACAACTTATGAACTCATTTTCGTAAGATTTGATCACAACAGAGTTTATCCTCATTTCCTATTCCATTGTAGAAACAACATACATAAGCTCTGATGCTATAAGTGTTTATCTAAGTTGTATATCCAAACGCGCCTCAAATGACAAGAGAACAAGCATTCCATTCCCATTTGACATATGACTGTATTTAAGTGCGAGTATTTCCTAACAAAACATACTCCCACTTTTAATGACAGAAAAATCTGCCCTACATAAAAGTCGACAAATGACAAGACTATACATACAATATCAATCCTATTATATAAAGGGAAATTACTTTTCTTTTACTTGTAGAGCAGCTCTTGTATAAAAAAACAACAAGATTCATGGAATGCTTGATAGGTCACTTCAACAGGTCACACGAAGTCAAACGTATAGTACTATTCAATCCTTAATTGAATTTGTAAAAATTCACTAAGGAATGGAAGGCAAGCGTGCAACAAGCAGCGCCGCTGATACTTTTTGGATGGTAAAACCAATCCACTTAAACACAACATAATCAAAAAGTAAATTATATATCAAACACCATCTTACACGAATCTGCAATTCTTCTATATCCAAAATGAACAACATACGAATTATATAACAAATATACCAACAACATAACATAGCCAACAAATGTACTACTCCCAAACAAATACTCACCACTCCACGATGGTTGCCAATGCTCAGGATGATGATTTGATATGCTCAAACAAATCTTCGTTTGCGTCTCAAAACGACCATTAGGCTGAAAACATAACAATTCAATTCATTATAATATGAAAAATTGAGCTTTCATTAAGAACAAAATAACACGAAAATGTAGAGATTAGTATCTTACAGTCAACAACATAAATGAAGGAGGTTTGAATGGATATTCAGAAGGTAATTGAATCCTTCCATGATAAATTCCACCTTCAAATTCAGTTTCACGTGGACCCCTAATTGCAAATTGCCATTCAAATATATTTTCCTGAAACCAATCAAACACAATATTAATCAAATTAGCTTAATTTAATTTCAAATTGAAAACCCTAAAATTGGTGAATGGTAAAAAGGAACCTCGAGAGGAAGGCTCATGAAATCATCGGAAGGGTTTGATTGCATCTCTTTGACCTCTTGGAGAATCCGCTTCACAGCTGGATTCTTCATGTTGTACTTGTCCGCCATGGTTGAAGATGAGATTTGGTGCACAGAATTTGACGGAATCTGTTGAATTAATCGGAGATCGGAGAAATGGGGTTACAGAGAAGAATTCATGGTCGGTGTGGTGTGAGAGAAAATATCTGAATTTGGATTTGAAATTATATAGAATGAAGAAGATGGATGGCCACGTCATTATATGTGTGTTTGCTTATGTGTCTTTCTTTTATTGGTTGGGATGAAGCTGAGGTGTTTATTTATTATTCACTTCATTAGCCCCACGAAAACAAATTACTAAAATTAATTATCTCTAATCGACTTAAGCAAATTTTTTATATTTGATTTTTGCCGATTTTATTTCTATAAATATACCAACTTTTAATTTTAATTTTTTAACATTTTTTTTCGATTTTTAGTATCTTAAAAGTTTTTTATCTTCGTTTTTATCTCTCATTTTAAGTAAATTCATATGCAAAATTCATATTTTTAATAAAATTTTGCATAAAAGTTTATGATCTTATATGAATTTCTACCAAACAAATTTTTTTTTTTAACAAAGCATGAAGTAAGTAAATATGAATTTTTATGATTAAAAATTTATATTTTCTTTGGACACTTCAAAAGGCTGTTTGCTAGTATTTTTTTAAATGTATACTCACTTTGATCTTATTTATATTACTGGTGTTAAATAAGAAATAAAATAAGAGACATGCATAAATAGTGTGTTTCAACTACACCATGAAAGTTTTATTACATTTATTTTATGTCGTTTTTTTAAGAAGTTAAACTAACTTAGCTAAGAAGGTATGAGAGAGAATCGAACATGAGACCTTTGAAAAAGAACAAACTTCAAGATTGCAAGTCAACACCATAAGGACAACTCAAGTGGAAAGAATTACCTTTTAAATTTGTAATTAGGTTAATATATCTATGTGGTTTTTTTAGTAGTTCAGTGACTAAAAATTCAATTTTAAGACGAATAAGTGAAATGTTTGAGGTTCGAACCCAGACTTTGTATATATTATACAATATCTCTACCAACTGAGTTAAACTCACATTAACTATGAATTTACAAATTGTTTTTTTGGTCAAGTAGTCTAATGACTATAAATTTACCTTTCTAAAAGTGATTAAATGGAATGTCCCCGGCTAACTTTATGAATTTGAAATTTTAATTACCATTGATATGAATTATTTATGTCTCCAAATATAATATCAATTTCCAAATTGATATGTATTTAAATATACTCCCTCCCTCTATTATCAATTACAAGTATTATTTTTTTCTTCAGTTTATTTAATTAACGATGTAAATGACTTATATTATAAACTGCATATATTAGTCATTTAGTCATTGAATAAATCTAAAAAATCAAAATATTCTTATAATTAATTAAGGTGGGAGTAGTTAGTTTAAAAATAAAAGGCTAAATTACATTAGGAATCTTTGAAGTTTAAAGTTTATAATAAATTGATTTTAAGTTATTTTGGTGAAATAAATGTGTTCCTAAACATTTTCAATTTAGTGATTCTAGCGCATGACTTATGCTTATGTAGTAGTAGTTTAGCGAAAATAAAAATAGGAAATTAGAAAGAATTTAGCTCGGCTCATATGGCGGTGCAAATGGAAGGGGTGGTGTGATGATCTGTGTGAACAAAGGCAAGCCACGTGCAATGGGAGCACTTTACTAGAAGACACTGTTGTTGGCGGCCACCTCAAAGTTGAACGATTATATAAGCCTGTAAGAACTCACACCGATAACAAGAAGAATAAGAATTAGCGAGAATTGAATTGAATTGAAGATGCAGGAAAAAGTAAGAGCTGAGGAGAAGAAAATCGGCATGACAGAAACATGGTTGAGGAAACACCGTCCTATCTACGACGCAGCAACCAGACACCCTTTTATTCTTAGCATCCGTGATGGCACCGTTCAATCTCATTCCTTCAAAACATGGCTCGTAAGTCATTTTCAATGCCTTTCATAATTTTCAATTTCAATGATAAATCCTACATAATTTTGCAGGCTCAGGATTACTTGTTCGTTAGAGCGTTTGTTCCATTTGTTGCTAGTGTGCTGATCAAAGCTTGCAAGGAATCGGATGATAGTGATGACGTGGAAGTTATATTGGGAGGCATGGCTTCTCTCAAGGATGAAATATTATGGTTTAAGAGAGAAGCCAACAAATGGGGTATTTCACTCTCAGATGTTGTTCCTCAAAATGCAAACAAAAATTATTGCAGGTAGGTTTATTAGTCATCTATTTGGGTTTTAAATCATGTGCTGTTTCTACTTTTTGCAATTATACTAGTACTAGTAGGCCTGTTCAAATTGACTTATTTGAGCTTATGTAATGTCATGCGTACTTGCGGAAGAACTTATGAAAACAACTTATGACATGTTCAATCTCCGTTGACTAAAAACAATAATGTGTATGTATAGAAGTCTTAATTTTATTGCAAGTGTTTAAAGTAGACAATTATGAGCATGTATTGTTGTGGCAGGTTGCTGGAAAGTTTGATGAGTCCAGACGTGGATTATACTGTGGCTCTTACTGCATTTTGGGCAATTGAAGTGGTGTATCAAGAGAGTTTTGCACACTGTATTGAACAAGGCTCAAAAACCCCACCAGAATTGAAGGAGACTTGTGAAAGATGGGGCAATGAGGGGTTTGGTCACTACTGCCAATCTCTGCAAAGGATAGTCAATCAGCGTTTGCAGAAGGCTTCTGATGATGAGCTGAAGAAGGCTGAAGTTATGTTGCTGAGTGTTATTGAACATGAAGTTCATTTCTGGAATATGAGCCGTGGAAATATTTGATCTTGTTCAAAAGAAATCTTTCATGTTTGTGTACTGTGTAAAATAATGAAAGCTTGTTTATCTTGTTAAGTGTGACAATTTATTGCTTAAAGTAGTGTATGGGGAAGTAATTAAGCAAGTTAAAGGAATGTACCATGTTTTATTAAGAAGGAAAAACAATTCTGAAGTTGATTTTAGACAAAATTTAGAGAATGTCATATAAAATTCAATAACTTGTTAGTGTTGCTTTCTTCTACTTCATTTCATTAGTAGACCTTTTTCTCAAATTCACAAAGTTTATGATTTGAGAGCACAAACATACCCTTAAAAGATGTAATTCAACATCTCATAATGGCTTCTACATAAGATGCAGAGGAAACAGTTTATGTAACACATTTTTTAAGAGAGTTGTTATTTGTCTTATTGGCATGGTTAACAAGGCCATCACGAAACTGTTATTTTACTTTACTGGTGGTCACTAATTAAAGTAAAGTATAAAGTAAAGTACAATTGTAGCAGATAGAAGATACGAAATGAGAAGTTACTAACGAGGTAAGAATCTTATTTGATCTTCTTTTTATCAAAGCTGTTCTGGGAGCTACACGAATTGCAGGTAGGATGATTTAAGGCCAAAAGAAAATAAGCTACAACAAGCAACTTTGCTTTTCTAAATAAGCATAAAGAAAAAGTGTGAAGCACAAGAAATTCATTTACCAAAGTGTTAATGATTTGTTGAAAGAGTAATACCTCAAATTCCTCCTTGAATTTTCACCAATCAGCTAAATTTCCTGAATTTTGCGAAATATCTATTTAGTCCCTGAATTTTACAAAAGTCCATCAAAATGGTCCTTTCGTCCAAAAGTTTCATTAGTGGTGATGATGTGTCTTCTTGCATGTTGTGTTGTCCTGTACACGTGTCAACAAGGCAGCCATGTGTACAAGGACTAATTTGATGGAAATGGTAAAAATTTGAGATTTAACTTTTCGGTGTCATTTTTTTCGTGTTTCCAATTATACCCCTCCATGATAAGGATCGATTTGATACTTATTGTGATAATTTAAGGACTGATTTGATGGATAGTGTTATAATTTAAGGTCTGATTTAATTGATTTTATTTCAAGGAATGAGTACAAGGAAATACGGCATGAGAGGACCAGTGATTTCTAATGACAGGCATAAACAAACACCACTGAGCGGTCCTGTTCCACAAAATCCAACTGCTCCTGGAATTATTAGAGTTCCAAATCCATATTACAGGCCATCCACTTCTACACAACCCCAATACATGGACTTTATCCCAACTCCAGGATTTCAGCAAATGAATGCACCAAGGATCACAGTGATTTATGTTGTGAAAATTCAAGGACGTATTTGATGGTATTTTCCAAAAATCAATCGATTTGGTCCTTGACAATTTTCTGAAAATCAATCAATTTGGTGCCTGCTTGCGTGACATCTGACGTGGTAAGCCTTGTAAGAGGTTAACGATACACGTCACCTCCGTTAACAGACCAACTTAACGGAGGAACTGATTTGATTGACATTTTGTAAATTTGGGGACTAAATAGATATTTCGCATAATTGAGAGACGAATTTGGCTGATTGGTGAAAATTCAAGGACGAATTTGAGGTATTACTCTTTGTTGAATTGTTGTTCTTTTGCTGACAAGTTATTGACTATTTCGTATTCATACCTTCAAAAAATACAAAGAATACGTAAACTTGTTTTGACGTAGGCTATGTCAACTCATCATTTTAGAGTGATACATAGTCAATTGAAAATTTATTTCAACCAAGTATTTTGGTCATTTTCGTGGTGAAATCGTTTTTTTTTTTGGGATTAGTACTTTTTTTGTTGAAGAGAAACATAACTTCTCATTAATTCGATGTGGGCAATAAATCAAAAGCCACAATCGAAGAAATACAAGATGGAGTATCTTCAATCTAAACATAATTAAAACATGAAGAAAGAGCAAATTTAGCTAATTAGTGAGCAGCTTGATTAGCAACACGCAGAAACTAATCCTATTAAAATTGGGAATTAATTTGATGCAATCTTCTGTATAGGGTGAGATTGGCTGATTATCTTTGATTGCCGAAATCACATTACTAGAATCAGACTCTGCGCACAGATGTAAAAATAATAACATGTCCCTTGCAAACTCTATTCCTTTCATTAAAGCCAGAGCTTCTGCGACATTTGAATCGGTCAAAATCGGCATATAGCAGCCGCTAACACAACGCCTTCAGCATCTCTTATAAATGCGGCAAGTCCCCAATTTCCGTCATCCGAAGGACCAGCTGCATCAACGTTCAATTTATAGCATCCTGGTTGGATGGTTCATGATCTGCACTAGAACATTATGAGCATAATTGAAGTTGTGAACATTTTTTAAAGCCTTGTTGCAGCCCCTGACAGCACATGGAATTTCAATTCCTACAAAGCATCTCTTGTTTCTACTCCACCATATTTCATAGCAAATAGCCATTACAATTTGGATAATCTCTACATCTTCATATAATATTATGTACAAAAGATTTAGCAGGAGCAGTGGTGCTAGAAAAATTGATGCCTAATGGGGACACAGACTGTGCCTACTCACATTCCATGAATAAATGCTCAATGGTTTCAATGTGATTATCACAAAAACAACACTGTGGACTGCAATTGATTCCTTTATTAAAAAGAACCATTTTAACAGTCTCGGAACAGTTCGTATTTTCCACAACTTTGACCAGACTTTGCTATGGGATTAGTACTTGCACATACTTATTTGTAGTCTAATAATATCTATTTTGTAGTAATAAATTAAACTTTTCTTTTGATAATAACAAAGTGGCTGTAGTTTAGTGGTGAGAATTCCACGTTGTGGCCGTGGAGACCTGGGCTCGAATCCCAGCAGCCACACTTTCTTTTATTTGAGCGTTTTTTTTTAACCATCTTATATAAGTGAATATAAATATAAAACCATGCGAAACCTGACACCATTGTGGCTGTAGTTTAGTGGTAAGAATTCCACGTTGTGGCCGTGGAGACCTGGGCTCGAATCCCAGCAGCCACATTTTTTGCTTTATCTAACATTTTACACCATCTTCTCAACCATTTATTTTCACCCTTTTTTTTCCTGTGTATGTATGAGTCAATTTCTATTCCAAAATGCATCACCACTCCATTGAGCCCTGCATCTTAAGATAGACCACATTTACCATAATTTCGCATCACCATTTGAAATATAGGAACCAAAACTGCGAATTAGTAAAAGTATGAGGATTACAAGTGCATTTATTTCAAAATATTTCCTAGCTTAAAAATTCATTAACTCTATAGTGACTACACAACAATTGTTGATCAGCTCATAAGAAAGACAAAAGCTTATAAACCGAATCTATTATATCAAGATGAAAGATGCTTTTATTTTACAAATTATCTTTGGGGGAATAATAAATAATATGGGAACTTTATACTCCACCAAGAATAACTTTATTCATTTAAGTGATTAATTGCACTGGCAAATGGTCCTTTCTTAATTTTGCATATTATCTATGCACAAGCACTATTATATTCCTTATCTCCATCTATAAAAGAAGACTTCTGGTATGCTCACAAATTAATCAATTCTAGTTAGATCAAATACATAAAATACTAGCAGAGTCCATTCCATGGCTGATCTTCAACAAAAACTGGATGCACTGAAGGGTCTTGTTGGTGTGCTAAATAGCATGGATGATGGTGAAAGTGAAACTCAAAATGGTTCTCCTTCAAGGCCACACAATTACAATGCTACACCCTTGCCTGGAAGAAATCGCTCCAACAAAGCAAAATATAACAACACTGGCAAACAAAATATAAAAGGTCTAAGTAATCAAACTGGTGTCACTGAAGGCAATGCTAATGGAGCTATCAACTTTGGTGATTTACGTATGTAAATAATTATAGTGTCACATATAATAATTAGAATAAGTGCTTTGTTGCACGGTTCCAATTAATATATATCTTCACAAGTTTTATTATATAGTCTCATATATGATACATATTAGCTTTGTAAATTATTAGTAGAACCTATTCTACAAAGCTTCTGCAAATGTATTTTATGATTTTCTTAATTTTAAAAATAAAAATAAGTTGTTCCCTCTTTCCCTCCAAAATTCTCAATCCAAGCTTACATTCGATCAACTTTGTCACGATCTAAAATTTTGATCATAACCGGCGCAGAGGCTTCTAGTCTAGCCAGGTATGCCTTAACAAAATCTCAACTACAGTTTGGAAACAAATATCAAAGTTAAATTATAGATCCATGATTCAAGTGAATTTCTGCCAAAATATTGGCACACACTTGCCTAGATTTGGACATCCCAGAAATAATACAAAGATATGTAGAGACCTAAAATCACCTATTCAACAAGAGAAAATTTAATAAAGGTTGTACAGATCCAATAAACAATGTAACAAGCCACTAAAAGATTTTAAAGGATAACAGATAATTACAAAGATAGGAGTAAACCTCATATACCAAATTCGGTTATGTGATATGGTTTGTTTTCAGACATCTTCATTTTTCATTTCTCATGGTGTTAAAGGCTACATTCCATCTAAAGAAGAAAAATTATTCTTCTCCAAAACTTGTGCATACATACATATTATAATAAGGATGCTCGTGCTAAGCTATGAACAACATATGGTACGTTGTCTTCAAACAAATTTTACAATATGGTTTGAGAAAACACTTAAAATGATCTTTTGATTACATTTTTACATACACCTTTAAAAAGTAAGGTCCGGTCATCTGCAAATTGAACCTTACTTGATCTTAATGTGTCGAGGTCAATTAGTCACTCCTTGTGAGTTAAGACAGGACCGTCTCAAACATTTTGGAGGTCTTGTTCTGATCTTAAAGATTGGGCTCCAAATAAAAAGAAGTGTTGTTAGACCCTAGAACTAGAAATTATTTCAAAATATTATGAGTTTTAACAAATGAATCACAAAAAACTCAATATGGGTCCTCAAAATTTTGAGGCCATGTGTTGTTGGTCTCTTTGCACGCCCTCATAGACGGCCTTGCCTTGTGATATGTCATGTGGTTAGAACAACCTTTATCAAGAAATCACATTTCATTTTGTGAGAAAGTTTCAGTGGTGCCTTTTAAGAAGCAGTCCGAAATAGCATTGTCTTCATGCAAGACTGAGTATATAGCCGGAAGATATGCTGCTTCGCAAGGCCTGTGGTTCTAAATTCTAATCTTTGTTGGCTGAGTTAAGAATTTAAGTACTGCAGCATGTGCTATTGATGATAGACGATAAATCCGCTATCAACCTTGCTAAAAATCCAGTGTCACATGGAAAGAGCAAACACATTGAGACACATTGAAATGGATGGTGTCTTGCCCTATTGCAGTCCAAACAACAAAAATTATTTCTGTTTAACACTTGAATTGAAAGGAAGTGTTAAAAAGTAATTTAAATGTATTAGTTAGTGTTGGAGTCGGTTGTAACTAACCAACTCATTTAATTACTAAACTGTTGCAAAATTTATGAACAGTGATCTTAATGAAATAAAGAGTAGTGTAATTTTGTGAATCATCTTCACTCATTCTCTCTTCCTTTTCTCTGATTTGAAGAGCTACTGCTTAAACAGAAAAATCCCTTAAAATAAGTTACAATTGCAGAATAGTCTTTAAGAAATTGAAATGACTTGTGTGATAATCTTTTCTTTTTTCTTTAGAAAACTATTCTATAAATAAAATAATTTTAAAAAACAGTTTTTCAAAGTTTCTCCCCTTTTTCCAAAAGGAACAATCAATGCATTTCAAATGTTTTATAGCTCTAAAAATACAAACTATTAAAATTTAAAAAATTAACAGTGATATTTCCTCCTTAACCCTGCATAAATAAGGACCTTCAGCAAGTTGAACTACTCTCAAGTAACTTAAATATCAATAACCAACAAAGTTGGTCATACATGATCCACATTTTATTTATTTATTGAAGGATGAGGTTTTTGAGTAATAACTTTTCTGTAATGAACTTTGAGAGTAAGGACTAATGTATGAATCTATGCTAACCAATTATGCAAAGGAATATTACTTCATACATATCCCCATGGCATTGATTCCCTTATCAGCACAGCTTTAGATGTGTGAATGATATAAAATCGTGCTTTGTTTTATTTTATTTGTCCATATGCATCTAACAAGCATATAGGAGCAGTAATTAAAGTGAAGCACTTCCATTGTTCAAGTGACAATTGACATAGACTACCATTGTGTGGAACCATATTCCTCTCACAATTTTATCTTTATTTGCATTCACACTAATTAGCTAATATTCTACTCTCCACCCTAACTCTATTAAAGGAAGTCCAATTCCTCAAAGACATAGCAAAGCTATCTAAAAAACCTGCATATAACAAGCTTTCCATTTTCTCAAGCCAATTAAGCATTCAATCAATGGCAGGTATTACATCTGGAATCTGCAACCTTGCGGTTGGCGCAGGCGATGCTCGCCGCAGACCAACACAAGCACAGTCTTGCCCCAACGATAACACTCCTCCTAAGCCCGCGCAGTCATCTGAAGAGTTCGCCTATTCAAATGCTGGGAGGCAAAATATCAAAGGTCTTACTAATCAAACTGGTTATGTTAAGGGTAATGCTAATGGAGTCATCAACTTTGGCACCTTGACATCCTCTGCCAGTGCTCAGAGGCAAGCATGAATGAATGAATCCTTTAATAACATGCATGAAGCAATAATGTATATCTGGTATAGGCAACTCAATATAATCACAAACTAAATAAATTATGTTATGATGCCTATCATATTATAATGTGTGTGTTAGTCGATCATAGCCATTATAATACAATAAAATGTGGGTTGAATTCTTAAATATCAATTAAGGTTTCGTATAAAAAAGAATCTCAACTGAGAGCCTTCTATGTTAACCGAGGTCCTTTTATATATTGAACATATTGATATTGTTTCTTACACTGGTGTATAATTACTTGAGAACTAATACTAAAGTTGAACAAACTTAAATTGGGTGCAAATTTGTTGAGGTCAAAACTTTTTTAAAAGATTATTTAGCCAAAAGATTGAACTGAGTTATTTAAAAAGTGTTTAAGGCTATGTTTATTTCTGCGGTGGGATGGAAAAAGACGTACGTCCAACCTGAAGCCACAATTTCCAGCTTTTGTATTTCCACGGCAAGAGTGGCTTGAAACGCGAGAATTAACTAACCAAACATACAATTAATTTAAAAGAAATCTATATATAAATAACATTAGATAAAATTAGTCTGCTGCATGGATTTATCTACAGTGTTTTGTATCAATGTTTCAAAATGATATACTCTAATGCTCGTTTGTTCTAATGAAACAGATTTGAATTGGTGTCCTAAATCATTAACGTGTCTTCATTATCAGCTTAAGCTGCTAAGGTAGCATGTCTGATCAACTTACCTGGAATTTGATCCTTGTTTCTCTGTTCTTCACAATAATGTACATGAAAAAGTAGTTGAAGAATCATTCATGTATATGAAGTAAAGGTGCTGTAGAACTCTTGTACTAAAATTTTATAGAAAATAAATAAAAAGTGATCTTCCAATTAAAACTACATTATTTTATCCATTGTGCTCCATAAAGTGGGACTCCTTTGTGCATTTGAATTTGTGTTTTAACTTATTAAATCTGAGATGGGAATCATATACCACACTAGAAAAATATTAATAGATCAACATTAGCTTATTGTGCAAGCTACTACCTCAAATATTCCTCCTCACCTACGTATAAACGAGCGTTAAACTTGCTCAAACCAAATAATTTAGTTAAGCCATAAAAGCCAGCATCACGTTGTTTTCCTAATTAACAATGACAGGTTCTGTTCTGCAGTTGCTTCCTCTAAATGGCAGCGATGATGATCCGATGGAGGCACGATATCCACACTCTCTCTACTTGGATTAACAAAGTCCCTTTCCCCTGAAAACCGGAGGGTTAAAAAAATACCATTTGTCAATAATTTCATTTTCTAACCAATATAAGTTTTGCTATTTGTTTGTTTATTTATAAAAAGTCTAACGGTGAAATTCAAACACGCTAAATGTTGAGTAATGAAAAATTCACGTTCCAAAATACCAAATATCTTATAACCTTTTATCATTTAAGTTGTCCTAACAAGATTGTTTTGCTAAAATAACATTCTTATCTTTCCGAATATGTTCAAAGGGTGCAAGAAACTTAATAAATAATTATCATTTGGGATGACAACTTTTTCAATAATTGATAAAGGAATTTGGAATCCTTGACTTTCTTTCAAGTATGCTAAAAATATGCTATCGTCTATAGATTATTTGTTTACAATAGAACCTATTCTTCTTTTTTCTTTTTTAAAGACTAAACGAAGATACATAAATAAAGGAGCATAGAGGGTACTTTCTACAGAATTAGAATATATTTCAAATCCTACTTTTCAATAGAAGAAAAATAAGGCAAACATTATAGCTTATTGTGCAAGCTACAGCCTCAATATTCCTCGCCTGTACATAAAAGTGTACTAAACTCTCTCAAACCAACTAATTTACATAAGCCACATAAACTAGCTTTCATATTGTTTCACAATAACTAACAATGGCAAGTTCTAGATCATCTCTTCTGCAGTTGCTTCGTCTATTAGATGGCAATGACACTGCCACTGACACTGATGACGAACCAGTGGAGACACAACCCCGACACTCTCCCAATTCCAATGTTGTTGCTCCTCAGCGACGTGACACACCACAGGACCAGTCCCTTGCCTCGTTTAACAACACAGGAACACAAAACATGAAAGGTCTTATAAACAACACTGGTTACACCAAAGGCAATGGTAATGGATCCATCATCTTTGGTGGCTTTGACTCTTCCAATAGACGATATAATTATTAATCTTGTAAACATCAAAATGATGTAGTCTTCTCTAAAATAGAGTGGAGCAAGTAAGATCTCTAATCTAGTTAAATAAAATCGTGAGGTTTTCATACCTCATCTCTTAATAAATATCTCTACTTATATTTGTTTTTGTCTCGTGTAATATCCTAACAGAGTATATATGATAATCAAATCTTAAACTGAAACTGATATAAGTTTCAGAGACGTAAGGATATTGATATGCAAGGTATGAAGTTTAAACTCCGGATTCTCCACACTTAAGGTGTTTGAGTCTAGCCACTAGACTAGTTGACGAAAAAAAGTCGGTCCAATATTAGTTGCCATGCAAAAAAATACCAAAACCTTGGATTGATGGAGTACAACACTCTCGACTAGTTTTTTTTTTATAATAATTTTTGACTTTTTTGTTTTTAAATAGTGAGTTTGATTAGCCTCCAAGATTGCAGTAGTTAACCCAAGACATTTAAAAGTGTTTGAGCATAAGATTCAAGGTTCTAACTCTAACTAATAACATTTGTACATAAAAAAAAGTTTGAACAATTCAACTAACAGGATAATCCAAAAATGTCCATCTTCTTTACTCCAATCTCAGTCCCACACATATTGATCAAAGAATCACCTAATTGATCACCCGACAATAAAATCAATCCAAGATAAAGTTCTATAAAGAAAATTGCAAGTCATTCGTACATCATACCAAAAGGAGATACTTTCACCACTCCCTACCTTCTTATCCACTCCTCTAAAAAACCCACTAAATTGTCCACATCAATGTATAGAGCATAAATCTCTCCACCAAGAAGAATAACTCTTACTAGACCATTATAGATAAATGTTTTTTTGACACTCAATTTGACATTAATACCGTATTTTTATACATCAACACTTTAATTATTGTGTATTTTATACGGTCTCAGATTCAATGTTGTTTTTGTTTGTCTAATTAAGTCGAGATAACGTTTCTTAAAAGAACCATTCGTCCCACACACCATTTTCCCATATGTATAGAGGTATGTTGTGTGAGGGATTACATGTGTCTATTGTGCGTTGAAGAGTTTGACTTTCTAATTTTAATGAACATGCTTAAAATCTAAAACGGTTCTAAAATAGACATCATTTATTTCTCATTCTCCAAAATTTGTTTTTCTTTTGTTTTTTTTTTTCGTGTGAGAGAAAATTGGATACATTAGAGCTTCCTTACCTACCAATTAAAAATCTCCACAGCACGTTGTACCAAAAACAAAATAAAAAAAAATAAAAAATCTCCACAGCACTTTTTCGAGAGGCTTAAGCTAAAATATTTCAAAATGCGTGTGGATAATGTAGATTTAATTGATTCCCAGATACAATAGGATAACTGCAGGTCCCCTTCAAAATGCATTAAAATCTTTCAAACAAAATGCACACTGAAGTTGGTCCGTCTCTCAATAGTATTTTACGCATTTTAAAGTTCCTCCACTTACACTTGCTATAGAGAATAACGGAAATTATTTCGAAAATGGTATTAGAGTTTAGGTTCAAAAGCACTAATTTCATATCATTTTATGCATCTAGAATATGTCTATTTATAAAGTATAACATCAAAGTAGAGGTTTAATACTACAAAGTAATGACATAAAAATAGAGCTTTAATCCTACAAACACGTGAATTTTTCAAAGAACACAATCACAAATCACCGGTAACCTTGTGTGGTTTTTACATTGTTGTAAATATATAAACTGTGGCATTTAGCCTGGGAAAAGGGAGTATGCAAATTCCTATAGAAGTCATCAATCAATTTCTCATTCCCTTTCAAAAAAAAAGAAAAAAATCAATCAATTTCTCATTTGATACTATTTTCCTTGCAATTTGGACCAACAAAGTCGATACTTGAAACTCCAATCACCATGTGTTTAGCTACTGCATTTCAGATAAAGATGCCCCGGTCACAAATGTATGATAGATGGCATATACTACTGTGATATGGTACTATGGAATTTAGACATTTCTTATCTCCATTTGCTTTGAAGTTTGAACGAATATATGAAAAACATTTATCTGAATTTTATAGTGTTCTACATATTTTTCCGTCAAATATTCTAAGAATTAAAAAACCTGTCGAATACCAACTAACTCGAGTGGGTATATTCTTTTAGGCTCTGTTTGGAAATCTGGAGTGGAGGGGAGGGCTTTGAGGGACTTAGTTTTTTCCATAATACAAAGTCCCCATAATTTGGAGGAACAAAAAAATTGTAATGGATAAGGGTTTTGGGTAAATTTTCCAAATCCAGTATATATTGTTATAATACTTGCAAAATTAAAAGTACATTAATCATAAGTATTCTTTTATCATTCACTAGAAAAACACTCGAAAATTTGAAGGATTTCTCTATTTTCCCCTCTTATCTCATCCCTCCAAAGCCCTCCCCTTCATTTCCACCCAAACTCCCAAACAAAGACTTAAGGAGACCAACTCATTGCTATTTTTACTTCATAAAACTTGGAAGAGAAAAAAACTACTTATCGCTTAAGTTGATACCTTTCTGTGAGTCCTGATATTCTCATTTTTGAATCTATAAAAAGTACTTCATAGACAAAAAAGTCAAATTGAAGAGCTTTTTTTGATAGACTTCTGTTTGATTGACTCCAATGGCAGGGATGGTAAGAGAGTTTGCTGACTTGATGGATGGAGGTGATAGAAGCCAAGGTACTGCAACTCGGCCTGAATCAAATTTCAACCTCAATTCTACTCTCCCTGTCCAAGCACCGGCAGTTGGCTTTCTCAATGGAGACTACTAAAAGCTATCAGGAGTAACCAATAACACCAACATCAAGATAAAGGGTGATGGTAATGGAGTGTTTACGCTTGGCAACTTCAAATGAAATCAGTTGCAGCTGACCTAGTTATACTGATGGCCTTCATACATATAAATAACAGCACCTACTATTACAACTACTCTATGTATGCTTTGACCCACTTGTTATAAATGTAATAATCTTATCAACAGCTTATAACAGGTTAAGGTTACTATGTAATATTATTAATTCACTTCAGCCAAATCAGATATAGTTAAGTTTTAACTCATTTTCGTATGGTGGAACAATAAAAGATAGAGCATCAACTCCTGACTCCCTCATTGACATACCTGAAGCCGGATATGCACGTTTTATGTACACAGAATGTGTTAAGTTGCCTCAGGCTCTTTTAAGGGAAGGAGAGTGTTAGGGGTGGAATGCCCATAAATAAGTTTTGCTTTCACTCAAATCACACCTATGTATGATCGCATACAAGTTTAAAAGTACATCACAATTAAGCTACAGAAATTTGACAAGTAGCGAGGGTTTTGTGTCAATTGCACTAGGTTGTGTATTTAAATCTCAATATCACCATTGTAATAACAGTACAACACAAAAACACAGAACTAGACTGCAAGAAAAAACATGAAAAATCCCCACAAGTATGAAAATTAAAAGCTAATGGGGTTCATGACAAGTTGAAGACAACACATAACTGAACATTGGAACCCTGGTAAACAAATACAGTCAAGTATGAAAGCACTAAGCAATATGCTTAAGTTCACTAATTAGACGTCACATAAATGCAAGCAAGCCCCCCATAAATTGAGAATATAAAAGAACAAACTCAAAAATCAGTTATATGTAAGACTCAGACCATCCAAGAATTGAGTAGTAAACGAGAATATCATTTGAAGCTTGTATCAATTGCAAAATTCATCTAACTGCTTAAGCATAACAAAATATATAGAGCACAATCCATGATGTCAAACGTTAAAGATAAAATCAAACCTCCAAGTATCTTCAGGAGAACAAAGTTAATGAAAGAAAATACGTACAACCCAGGCATGCAAAGCATATTCTACATCATATCGGCTGAAACTTAAAAGATTGTATCTGTGGTGCTAGCCATCAATCCTGCTCGATAACTACTCACCAAACTCTTAGCTGCTCCATACATTCTTAAGTATCATTCAACGTCTCCGACTATGCCTCTTCTTTCTCCTGCTGCTTTTATCATCAGAATCAGAGTCTGAACCAGAATCTGAATCAGATGATTCAGACGATGTACTGTACCTCCTGCTTTTTCCTTTGCTCTTCTTCTTAGTCTGCTTCTTCTTCTGACTCTTCTTCTT
>Ga0099826_10000336_pt1 | contig 21401 bp, 11 predicted proteins | sample Mtrugardesep15_FD_76830 | JGI IMG/M metagenome (GOLD analysis project Ga0099826, IMG submission 76830) | Root nodule microbial communities of legume samples collected from California, USA - M. trunc garden sep15 | ecosystem: Host-associated > Plants > Roots > Nodule | place: USA: California... | reverse complement strand
GGAGATTGTACATGACTTGACCAATAGTTCGGTAAAACCAAAAAATATTTTGACAAATTTGAAGAAGAAAAGACAAGAGTCCATGACAAATATAAAGCAAGTCTACAATGAACGTCATAAATTCAAAAAGGCTCAAAGAGGTGACTTGCCAGAGATTTAGTTTCTAATCTTAAAGTTGGAAGAGAATAAATATGTTTATTTCATAAGAGAAAATTTGATAGTGATACTATTCAAGACATATTTTGGACACATCCACAATCGGTTAAGTTGTTTAACAATTTTCCGACTATTTTGATAATGGATTCCTCATACAAAACTAATGTGTACACGATGTCATTGTTTGAGATAGTTGGAGTCACCTCAACCGATAGGACATATTCGGTTGGTTTTGCATTTATGACACCGGAGAAGGAGAATAACTTTACTTGGGCGTTATAAATGTTGCTTAAACTTCTTAAACCAAATAGTGATATGCCTAAGGTGGTAGTGACTGACAGGGACACGACTTTGATGAATGTTGTAGCAACTGTTCTCCCTTAAAGTAGTGCAAGACTTTGTTATTTCCATGTTGGGAAAAATGTAATAGCAAAAATCATCACTGATTGTAGAGTGAAACTAAAGGTTGTCATAGTGGATAGGAAAAAGAAGTTTGTCAAAGAGGTGAAGCCTAGTGAGATAGTTAATACCATATTTGATGCATGAGAAAAAATGGTTGAATCTCCTACTCAAGAGTTATATGCAAGTAATGTAATGCAACTCTAAGATGCTTGTAAGAATTTTTCAAAGTTTCTTCATTATGTTCAAACTACCATTTTGGACACTGTTAAGGACAAAATAGTGAGGGCATGGACATACCTTGTGTTACATCTTGGGTGCAGGACCACCAACAGAGTTGAAGGGGCTCATGATAGAGTGAAGGCATATTTTACCACCTCCAAGGGTGATTTGGCTACTTGTTGAAAAAAATAAATGAGATGTTGGTAATCCAGTTAGGGGAGATACAATCATCATTTGGTAGGAGTGTTACTGTCTTGGAACATAAATACAAATATGTCATTTTGTACTCTGGGTTGGGGGGTAATATGTCTAGACAAGCCATGAACAATAATTTTTTTGGAAGAAGAGCGTGTTAGGCAAACCTTGTGCATGCACAAGAAGATTTGTGGTTGTGTTCAAAGGACATCGTATGGGCTACCTTGTGCATGCTTCATTGCTATGAAATCCGTCACAACAAGCCTATTCGATTGGATGAGATAGAACTTCATTGGCATAAGTTATATATGGGTAAAGAAGAAAGTAATGAAGAATTTTTTCAGTCATGGAGGAGTGGAGTGGTATTCAGGAACGTCTCCAAAGAGTCTGATACCAAGTGAAACTACAAATCAAAGAGGATTTGCGGTTGTTAGAGTTTCCAGAGTCCACAATGATGTCACCACCTCCAAGAAAGGTACCAATCAAAGGAGCCAAGAAAAAAAAAATCAAATCTAAACCAAACGTGGCATCGACACGTCGGATCCCATCTTCGTGGGAGACTATTGATTCTCAGTTTCCAGATAGTCAATCTTCACCAATAAAAATCTTCACAACCTAAAAGAAAAGGTGCTCCCATTGGCATTTCTCCATGTTCCTCGATTCCAACGCCAAATCGGGTTTCGACGCCAAATCGGGTTCCAAAGCCTATCTTGGTTCCAACAACTTATGATATATCGAGTCCTATGTATTGCATGCCAAAATTCATTAGACCATTTACTGAGAAAATTGTGGATGTTAGAGGCGATGAGAATTGTGGGTTTAGGGCTATAGCTGAGTCCTTGGGTTTGACGGAAGAAAGTCATGTTATGGTGCATAGAGCACTTATTCGAGAGGTGAAAAAGCATAGGAAAGACTACATGCGGATATATGTGGGCGAGGACCATTATAACTACATCTTGAATGAATTGAATCCTCCCAAAAATGGTAATGGTTTTGCACCTCCAAATAAATGGTTGAAATTGTCGGATATGAATCACATCGTTGCAACTTATTACAATAGGCCGGTGGTAGAGATAACTAGTCTTGAAATTGGAATTTCAGAAACCGTCCAAATCTGTCCATAGTGTAACCTAAGCTTTTCTGAAGTTGAAATGCTTATGGCCGTAACATCTCCCTACGGTCAACCGTGGTCGTCGCTGTTTCCTGCACCAAATCTTCATTTTGCTTGCTTTGGGACGGGGTTATACCATACCTGTAGCAAAAACTAGGTTTGTCATATTCTCTTGCATTTTCTTGGTCTTTAAAGCACCACAATTCCATCCATTTATTTCAAGACTTTAATAATGACATCTTTTGCATCGATCATTTTCCTTACATATTCCTTCGTTTTTCCTATAATTCAAAATTCAAAGAAAAAAAATTAGTAAAATGCAAATAAAAAACTAAAAGTACTAAATTACTTCCTTCGGTCACATTTATAAGCAAAAAATAATTTTTTAGACACATTGAATAACCTATGTATTTGACCTATAATTATAACCGGATACATTAATTATTCAATAAACCTAAAAAGTTATTTTTTACTTATAAATGTGACCGGATGGAGTATTAAATAAATTAGTCCCAGGAAAATAGGTAATGTATGGACTAATGAAACTCCCTTATACTTGAACCGTTTTTTGTCCTCAAATTCACGCAACACATATAAAATGTTAGAGATTAAAACTATAAAGTAGATATGACAATAAAATTAGATTAGATACCAAATAAATAGAGAGATATAAAAAAGATAGAGAGATACGCTTGAACCACTTCTTTCAATGAATCCATCGAAGCTTAAATGGTGAAGACCTCACCATTGGAGATGGTTACCGAATTTATTCTCATAATTAACTTTTCTACAAATATATAATGATGGGAATCCTTTTCCAAGGAATACTTTTTATAAAATTCCTATCAATTACAATTATTTTCTATATTTATAAAAATCATGTTTCATAAATAAAATTTAAATTAAATCCATGAGTAGTTAGTTCAATGGTATTTTTTTTCAAACATTAATCGAGGGGTTGAAATAAAGAAAAAAAGTCTCTTTGCTATAAATAATATAAAGTTCATAAAAGCGACATGAAAGTCAAATTTTTCATGATTTTTCGCAGGCATGTTTAAGACGTTAAAATATGACCTCCCAAATAAAATTAAAAGTTGGTTCTTGCTAACAAATTTTCTAAAGGTATTGATTAACAAATACAATTCAAAGACATTTAAAAGTTATAATTACATAATTTCCAAAGTAAAAGTTACGACAGCGTCTCGCAAGTATCAACAACCACAATAACTAAGAACAACAAAGAAAAATGGAGTTTCTAAGTGTGTTCCATGATGTCTAGTGACCTTATTTCGTGCTCTTTTAATAGAAAAAAGTGCCTTAACTTGATACTAATTGCATGAGACCATCCAAATCCGTCCAAAGTGTAACGTAAACTTTTTTGAAGTTGAAATGCTTATGGCGGTAACCTCTCCATACGGCCAGGCGTGGCCGTCACTGTTTCCTGCACCAAATCTTCATTTTGCTTGCTTTGGGACGGGGTTATACCCTACGGGCAGAATGTAGTTAAGACTGGGTTTTTTCATATTCTCTTGCATTTTTTTGGTCTTTAAGTACCACGATTCCATCCACTTATTTGAAGACTTTAATAATGACATCTTTCGCATCGATCATTTTCCTTACATGTAATTCCTTTGTTTTTCTTATAATTCAAAATAAAAAGAAAAAAAATAGTAAAATGCAAATAAAAACTAATAAAAATATTAAATTATTAAATAAACTAGTCCTAAGAAAGAAAAAAAAGTAATTTATGGACTAATGAAACTACTTTATGCTCGAACCATTGTTTGTCCTCAAATTCACACAAGATAGATAAAATGTTAGAGATTAAAAATATAAAGTAGATACCAAATAAATAGAGAGATATGGAAAAAGATATTAATGGATAAAAAGATATATAGTGAGATTAGATATATTATTAGATTAGAATAGAAAGGAATTGAGATAATTTGAAAACGTGAAATAAAGAAAGAAAAAAAAAGATATCCATATATTAAAGGCTTCACAATCATTAGTATTAAACAACTATTGGGCTGGGCCTTTATGTTTCTATATATATAGTACCAAACGGCTATGAACAAACGTGAACAAAGTTTTCTTCTTCACCGAGTTTGTTGGTTCTTGTTCTTGTTCTTCCCTAGTTTCAAGAATGGTGAAAAGATCTGTGATTGTTTGTTTTGGATACAAAGGAAGCAGTGAACATGAAAGGCTTAGAGGTGCTCGTAACACTGCTCGTATGCTTCGGAAGTGTTTGTCAGAAAGATGTGGTTTTGATACCAACAACATAACGTTAATCTTTGATTCTGATGATAAAGATCCTGATAGGGGCTCTCTTGAGTATACAGTGACAAAGCTCAGAGAAATTTTCAATCAATGTGAGCCCGAAGACAGTTTGCTGGTGTACTTCCTTTGTCACGGGGGGAAATACGATGATGTTGCTAGCAACTATCAGGAAGGCGTCCAGGACCAGGAGGATGGAAGTGACAACGACTCTTTCATGGATTTTGACCAGTTCAAGGACGACGACGCCGACTATTTCGAGGATGCTGAATATCTCATGGATGAGAGCGAAGAGGAGGAGTATGAAATCGATGAAAATGACGACTACAGCTGCTATAACATTGATTTTCCCGATGGTAAGGTTTTCAACACTTCTCTCTGTTTTAGGGTTTTCAATGAGTAATATTTGAGTTAGGGTTATTAAACCCATTTTACCCCTTACTTTTATTCAATTCATTATTATTATTATTATCTATGAGGCACGGACACGGACACCGGAAACGACACCGACATTAACACAGCTAATAATTTGAAAAAACTCACATGATTGAGTGTAATTACAAGTGTGTCGTGTCATACGCCTAATCCGAGGAGTGTCCACATGCTTTATAGATTATTATTATTATTGTTAAGATATTCAAGGAATTTCATTTAATGCCACATTTATTTAATTCTATTGTTGAATTTATGCACCAAAAAAAAGATACTATCAATAGACTAACATTGTAATTTGGTTGTTAATTATAATCCAGGTCCGGATCTTAGAGCACTTATGGAAAGAGTTCCTGTTGAATGCTCCTTCACATTGATTCTAGATTCTTGCAGAAGTGGAGGAATGTTTAAGTTTAATCCATCTCACCCACGTGGGGTCATGATATCTTCCTGTCAAGCTCATCAAAAGGCTAGAGGGGCCAAGCTTGTTACAAAAAGATGGGGCCGTATTGATAGTATCAAAAGAGGACCACCCTTCTCAAAACCTCTATGGGCTTATAGAAACAAAAACAAAAGGATAAGAGCAAAAAAAGTAACAATTTCTTTGTTTGCAATGTGTTTAATCAAGGTTCTTAGACAGAGAAACGGAAGAGTTTCCAATCGGATTTTGATCCGAAAGATCGATCGAATGATGCAAAAGAGAGAAAGGGAAAGAATCTTTCAAAGACCCATATTGTTTTGTTCTGGACCGCAGGCAGCTTTGAACTTCATAGGTCCCCGATAAATTGTTACTGTGAGATCGTTTGAGATGGTGGCATTTTTGTGGCAACGTAGAAGCATGTTAGAATAGTTATTTTTGACATATCTTGTGAAAACAAAACTGATGTAGTTGTGTCGCATATCTCTAGTTTATGTACTTGTCTCAATGTATCGTTTCAGAGTCCCGTCTAATGTCTGTAACTCCTTTCTGCTTAACTCATGCTTCTTTTAGTCTAAATGTAATTTTCATGGAGATTATTTTTAAATTTTGTGAATCAAATTGAGTGATTCCAAAATACTAAAATGATGATTCAATTTACTCTTTGATGATTATGTAATTTCTTTTTGTGATGAAGTGTTTTTGGTTTTTAAGTGGATATACTTTTTTTTGAGAGATCGAACATTTCAATAAAGGACTAGCCTTCATTAGGAAAGAGAGGGATGCAAACAACTTGCGTAGTCTTCTTCCAGCAGTTATTTCTCAAGAAATTCAGGTTCATAATCTCATTATATATATATTAAATTCTCATGGTAATCTTTTTTTTCTTTTTTTTCATGAAAAATATTTCAATGTTGTAAAATAAAAGTGGGTTTCAAAGACTTAGAAGTTTAAGGTGGGTTTCATTTGGGTACTTTGACTTTTGGTGCTTTTGTTGTTTTTATCTTTCTCTTAATCAATAATTCTTGTTCAACGTTCGAACTTTTTGAACCTCTAAGTGATAGAAGGATTCGAGTTCATGTTTGATTTCATCCTTGGAAACCGAAGGGATTGTTTTGAATGCGATTTGTTTGAAATCCGATGAGAAAGAAGTTGGCATGATCGGGATCATGGATAGGGTGTTTGCAATATGTGCCATCATTTCTCTGTTTTCGAAATCAACTTACACTTTTGATTCCCTGAACTCAATGCACCTCTTTTGATTGCGTATAACTATGAGCCACACTATATCAAGTTGTAGTTTTTATTACTGCTTATTGGTATAGGTGAAGAAATAGATCCAGAACATAAGACAACATCAAGTTCTATTGCAGAAGTACATGTCAATGTACTTCTTTGCCATAAATGAAAGTATTAAGTTCTATTCAAGTCACTGTTGTAACTGACCGAGTGGGTCATTGTTCTATTATATTTGATTGCGTTTATCATTCATGATCATTATATTCATATGATTATATTCACATGATCTGATGCTGTAATTTCTCCTTTGGTAACATATGTATTCTCGGGGGATGGGAATTCAAGTAGGAAAACTTTCTTACATTGTACTCGGTGGACTTCGCCCTTCTTCCATACGTACTTTTCGCCTACTACGCCTATCACAAACTTGAGTTGCAGATTTGCGATATCTTACTATGTTTTAAAAAAGTACTGAAAATTTGAATTGCAGACTTTATCTCCCAACTTATCCACATGTATAGCGCCCAGCCCCAAATAAGATAATTTGGCCCTGTTTAAATACACAATTTGATTAAGTGCTTATCATGCAATTGCTTATGCATAAGCTATTTTGTAAACAAAGGATAGAAAAATGTCAAATTGTCTTCATATACAACAAGTTGTTTTCATAAGCTATCCTATAGAGCTTAAAGAAATACATTAAAAATTGCTCATAGACATGTCATACGTTCTTTCAAATAGTCTCATAAGTCAATGCAAACAGACTCAAAATAATGACAGGAAAATGAAAAAGAAGGAAATTGTTTGGGAGATTGCTATAGTTGATTTTGGACACAGGACTTTGAGCCCTTACGTTATATGGCCTAACCCCTTAAAAAATAATTTGGTTTTTGACAATGGACATAGAAATACAACTTGCTGTGATTATTGTTATGAATTATGATTGTATGTAAAGAAAATTAAAAACACTTATTTCAATTCATATTTTATATAATTTTTTTTTTTTGTAACGGCATAATATTTTTTTTTTATAAACTGTTGAAATAGTGTTTATAATGTTCCTATTTCTAAGTTAGCTACACTGGTCCAAAGTTATGTAAGTTACTTTCCCTAATTTTATTTGATGTGGCTTTAATTCTTATCACAACCCTAATATTATTCGTCTCAGTGCTTTCCTATTATCATTGATGTCGATATATACGATGGGAAGATGTTGAATGAAGAATTGTACATAGGGCTTAAACATAGACGAGCAACTGGGAAAGTTCTCTTTTGATTTTTTTACTGGTCATGCTTTTTATTTCTCGGCATCCAGCTCATTTAAAACTAAAGAATAATGAATTTATTTATATTCTTCAATTCCAGGAATATGCTGAATTTATCAATGAATTCATGCCGGCATGCAAGCAAAATTACGGAGAAAAATTCTTCATCCAGGTATTTAGAAGTATGCAAAGACATCATTTATATGTTTATCAACTCACAAATGGAACTCTAGTTTTCATGTTTTTCGTTTTCTGAATCAGTTTTACCTTTTTATTAGTTTGAAGACTTTGCAAACCACAATGCTTTTGATCTACTTGAAAGATATAGATCTTGTTTTTAACGATGATATTCAGGTAAATTGTTTAGTTACTATTGTGAGCACTCGAAATTGTTGCACTCGAAATATCAAAAAGGATACCTTTTTCTGTTCTGTCTTTCAGAGTGATATATAGGGACTAATGATGAGAGCATTCCATGAATGCTATATATTTATCCGGAAAACTACTATGCAGGCAAATTCCCCGCTGGATGAAGTGAGCAAGAACATTTGGTTAGTGGACTCAAAGGTATTAAATAATCAAATTTAGCTAGTACATGTAGAAACTAAATTCTCATTTTTTGTCTAGATTACTCTTTTAATTCTTTTATCTTTCCAGGGTTTGATTGTGAATTCTCGCAAAGAATCACTTCAACATTCAAGAAGCCATGGGCTCATGATCACGAACCTGTTAAGGAACTTGTTGATGCGGTTAATGTACGATCTCGGTCTCCTATTCTCCCACTCACACACGAACATACACACTCGGAAAGAGAAGAAGTTTCAAATTTTTCACATTTTAATGTTTTCTTTTTCAGCAAATTAAGCCAACAGTGTTGATTGGAACATCAGGGAAGGGAGAACTTTTACTCAGGATGTGGTCAAAGCGATGGCCTCTTTAAATGAGGCACTTTGTCAACCTATTCATCTTCCCAATATGCAATTTGATGCTTATGTTATATGAATCCATTTACTATATGGTAATGCTAGCAGAAACCTATTATTCTTGCTCTTTCCAATCCAACATCTCAGTCAGTGTGTACTGCTGAAGAAGCGTATACGTGGACCCAGGTAATGTGAAAACACGGCTAATAACTTTATCTTGAAAATTTTGGCTTCCTTATCATTTCCTATGGATTTGTAACGAACAATGACTCTTTTCATTCGTTTGTTGTTCGATTTGTCGTCCGTTTTTGTTTCGGTCAGGGACATGCCATTTTTGCTAGCGGTAGCCCATTTTCCCCGGTTGAATATGACGGAAAAGTGTCCGTACCTGGCCAGGTCTCAATTCAATGGAAATTTTATAAATGTCAGATCTTTTTTATTTTTTATTTTTGTATCAAATGAATTCTAATTTAGTTTTTTTTGTTAATCAGGCCAATAACACATACATTTTTCCTGGATTTGGTTTCGGTTTAATAATGTCTGGTACAATCCAAATGCATGATGACCTGCTTCTGGCAGCTTGTAAGTGCTTCAAAGATTCAAAAATTCGCTTCAATGCTTGATTCACATATAACCCCCTGACTTAAAATTTCCGTTCAATGGAACAGCTGAAGCTTTGGCTTCACAGGCGACCCAAGAGGATTATGACAGGGGACTCATATACCCACCTTTCACTAAATATGCTTGACTAAATATGCTTTTAGTCCTTAAAATATGGCAATTTTGCTTCAGGTCCCCCAATTTTTTTTACTCATCTTGTCACAATTCATTTCTGAAAATGCATCAACATTGGGGGACCAGAAGCAAATCATACGCTCAGATTACATGCCCTGATTGGATAGTTGCAAACAAGGTTCGCTAGCTTTTACGTTGGCACTCTGAGTGACCGAGGTAGCTATAACAACCAAAGTTGACACATTTTTATAAACAAATGACTAGAATAAAACGATAAACTTTTGGAGAAACAAATGCGAAAGATATCATATATTGGATTTGGATGACTAAGCCATAATGATTTTTCTTCTCGAAATATTAGAAATAATTTTAGAACATATAATAAATTTTGGTGACATATTGTTCAGGCTTGGCCACTCGCCTTCCTCCACCAAAAGATTTGAAATATTTTAGAAAATGAAGCAGTTGAAAGCATCTGCAAGCATAAATAATGCTTGTACATTTTAAAAAATAAATAATGTATGTATTATGTATTTCTAGTTTCCTTTGTTGTCTTCCGTTTACTGATTTATATATCAAAGTCATTGGTCTATGGTTTGCTGCACCATAAGTGCAGCATTTCTCCCAGAAGAAAGCATATAAAGTGGGATTTGGCTTCTCCAAAGGAAGTAGATATTAAAATGAAAAAATAAATAAACAGTTGATAGTTTGACATTACAACATGGTGACACATTTTTGTCAAAAATAAAATAAACACGGTGATACATTGATTAGTTGAATGTCCATGTAATATCAATAATTAATTTATTTATAATTGGTTGATATTGTTCATTTTAACATTCAAGTGAACTATATCTTTATCTTAACATTTTGTGAAATGTATTTAGTTCATCTTCTAAAAAAAAACTTCTGTTATTTTTTAAAATTTGAAAACATTTATTTGATGTCTATTCCTGTTTAAATATTTGTATTGCATGAAACAATGAAATATCAATAAGAAATTTGATTTCTTAAAACAATCAGAATTACATAAAGAAGAGTTGTAATTGCTGATTAATAATTTGATGAAATATTGTTTGATAAATTATTTTTAAATCCCAGGTTATAAACTTCGTATTTTCTAGCCATAGATACATACATTCATCATTTTGAAGGAGGATTCAGTAAATAAAGTATTTTAAGAATTATAATAATTGGTGATTTAGTTGAATATGCTCATACAAGACATCTGATTAATAATTGTACACTGTAGACTATAATTTACTATGAAGAAATGGAAAAAAAAAATTAAATCATTCACCATAAATGTACAACATTATGTGAATACAGAGATAAGAAAGAGAGGAAAAAACTCAAAGTCAATTATGTGTTGCTCAAAAAAAAAAGGGTGAAAAGTGAAAGCAAGCTTAAAGTTCTAACGCAAAGTACTATTGAAAAATGCAATTGTCCGTATAAGATTAGATTAACACTGTTTAAAAATGGTTGAAGATGTAAAATGTGGTCTTTAAAAATGGTGAGCACTTGACAGTGTTAGGAAGAATCGAGTTTTTGATCGTCAGATGAGGCTCTCCCTTTGTGTTCCCTACTTTTTGCTTCTTAGCAACTTTGTTATTATTGTTTTTTGAACGGCGCTTCTTAGCAAATTCTGCTTAATGTTTTGATCAAATAAGAAACGAAAGGGTGAGTTTGTTTAAAAAGGCACAACAGTCAAATACAAGCAAGACTACAGCATTGATGAACAAACTTACCCATTTGCGCTTGTGAGATTCGGCTGCTGCTGGCAAAGTTTCTTTAAATTCCAACAGAGACTACAATTAATATGAAAGAACAATTCTTAAAAGCTGAAAATAGGGACAAATAATAATTTGTGTGATTAAGAAATTAATTTAACAAAATCTCTAACGAAAAATGCCCTACTTCAAACCCTACCCTACCTAATCCAACAAAATATGGAAACAGATTGAAGAATTAACAAGGAACTAGAATTGAAAAAGAAAAACAATCGATGATTAGTTTAAATTTACATCACAAGACACTCAATTTCAGAAAATATCTAGAAGAAAAATAAAAAAGCCCTAGTTCAAAGGTTTTAAACCCTAAACCTAATAATCCCCAATCCGAGAATATTCGAATATTGCAAGCAATACAGAACAGATTGAATTATTAACTAGATTTGAAAAGGAAAGAAAATACCTTGAAGGGGGGAAAAGAAACTCGAGCGAGCTATATGAGATGAGATGACATGAGTGATTATCATAAAAAAATCGGACAAATATATAATGACACAAACCTTCACATATTTGTTGTTGTTTTTTTGAAGGAACATATTTGTTGTTGTTATTTACTCAAAAATATAAATAATAATATTGTTATTAGCCAATGGTGAAATTTTCTTGAGAGCTGGAAATACATTGGGCCAAGAAAGCATACCAAGTCCTAGTGGGATTTGGTTTCTCCAAAGAAGTTGATATATTAGACAAAAAAATAAAAAAGTTGATGGTTTGACATTACAACATAGTGACACATTTTTTTCAATTATAGGTTTGGAAAAAAATAAAATGTTAAGCCACTTTCAAATCCATTATAAATATATAGCAGTATATCATTGACCACGTTAATAAAATTCGTTGATTAAAAAAAACGGGTGATACTTTGGACAATAATAAGTTACTTACGTGCAATTTTTTTTTTTTGGGAAAGTTACTTACGTGCAATTGTTGCTGAGTGCCAAAATATTCTGCACAATTTTAGTAATATTATTTCTACCCATGTTAGAATACAAGCTTATAAGCTGCTCACTATTTAATAAAATATTTAATCTTTATTTTTTCTGATGTTGTTTGGATTGAAGAAACACCTTCTTGTATTGATGCAGTTATGGCCTTCAATTTGATGCCACTCGATTGAACAAATATAAGGTTTCTTGTCAAAAAAATAATAATAAAATAATATTCAATGTAAATGTTTCTTTCCAAAAAATAAATAAAGAACACTTTCCCTCAAAAAAAATTAAAAATAAAGAACACTTAATTTTTGATCTCGATACTTTTGAACAATAATAATGATAATTTGGTCAAAAATAATGATAATCAATGTAAATGTTTTTTCCGAAAAGGACATTTCTCTTTAGGTTTCTCAAATTTCTCAAAAGCTTTTCCAAGCAGCACTTACAGTTCAACTCTCCGGCGGTAGTTATGTGTCATTCGGTATTTTTGCAAGCAGTTCAATCACATTTTAAATTAGTTTTTATTTTTAGAGGGAAACGTTTTAAATTAGTATAACTGGTTTAAAAAGTTTTTCCAAATGGCAGTTAACTGTCATTGAGAGTATTTATGTACTTTTTGGGTGGCCGTGAGAAATATTAGAAGCCTAAAGAGCAATTTAAAAAAAAATAAAAAAATGAACACTTAATTTTTTACCTCAACATCCAAATATTTTTCAAGTTTTGAAAGAACAGCAAGCCAAATATCCCTCAAGCTTTTACTAGAGTGCATGGCATCTAAAAATTAATGAAGGAAATTCAACATGTTCTGCAGAATAATTGGAGATGCAAATCATGATCTAGCTCATATTACAAAAGATATATGCAGAAAGTATTGTCTTTCTACAGCATAAAGTCAAGCTCCTAAAAAAGAGACAATGCATTTCTCTGGCCAACAACATAAGCTACGCATAACATAACATAACATAACAACTCACTAACACACATGATTCCAATCAATAATTGATAGTACTTCAGTAACTGCTCCTATATTAATAGCAATGCCTACGGCTCTTCTTTTCTTTCTTTTCCTCTTCCTCTTCCTCCAGGGCCCTCTTCTTTTCTTTCCATTTCTCTAACTCTCGGGCCCTCTGAATCTTAAATTTCGATATAATTTCCCCTAACAAATCAACCCCTTTGCGGCTTGCTTCAGAGACAGCATCCCAATCTATCCTGAGAGGCACCTGTTGGTTTAGAGATTGATATTAAATAATTCATATATGCATAAAGAAACTAAATTTGTGAAACCAGGACCGTATCTGAGGCAGGGCGAAGAGGATGACCGCCTTAGGCCTCAAAAAATAAGTATGAAATTTTGGTCCCAAAATTTCTTTTTAGGGGTCTATTAGGCCATAAAAAAATTGCTTAGTTTTTTGTATCAAATTTGATGTTTATATATATATTTATTAGTTAGGACCTAATTGTAGGTTCACCCTAGCCATCAAAATCTCAGAAACTACCCTGTGTGAAACTTGTGTTTAGGGCATTTGCTAAAAGCACGATAAACTTTGTTGAGACTTATAGAAAAACTCACCTTAGGACGTGGTTTGTCATAAAACTTAATGGGATCAAACTTCATTTTTCTTTTTTTTGATCGGTGCTTCTCAGCAGTTTCTGCTTAATGTTTTAATCAGATAAGAAAGGAAAGAGTGAGATTATATTAATATGGATGAAAGCTAAAAAAAGAAGACAAGGTACAACAGCCAAAATAGAAGACAGACAAAACAGCAAATAAAACAATAATGAAATGGCTCAATTAACCGTAACAATAAACATAACCAGCTTATGTGCATATCAACACTCAATCAAGAGCTTGAATTATCATAAAACAAGAAAGCAAAAAGAATTGTGTCTTCACATGGTTTTAAAGTCGAAATCTAGATAATAACAGATGGATGAAGTACATGTTAAACCAAATTAATATAACCGCAGAGAACATATTAATACTAAAACATTAAATCATTGAGTAAAACTTACTTTCTACTTTTTTCTTCTTAGGAAGAAACGGGGTTTTGATCGGATCTCCCTCTATGTTTCCTACTTTTTGCTTCTTGGGAACTTTGTTATTGTTGGACGTTTTTGAACTACGCTTCTTAGTAAATTCTGTTTAATGTTTTGATCAAATAAGAAATGAAAGGGTGAGGTTATTTTTATATGGCTAAAGGTTAAAACAAAAAATAAAAAGACACAACAGCCAAACAGTCCAGAACAAAATAGAAGGCAAACAAACATAGTACGAAATAAGAGAATGCAATGTGTTTAATTTTCCAAGTCTAACAACAATAGCAAGATAAGCATAACCTACTTATGTGCATATTAACACTCAATCAAGAGCATGTTGTTTCATACAACAGGAAAGGAAAAGAGAATTGTATCTTTACATGGTTCTAATGTGAAAATCTAAATCATTACAACATATGGATGAAGTGCAAGTTAAGTCAACTAGAAAGAACATATTATAATACAACATTACAACATTGAGCAAACTTACCTTCATTTCCAGTTTTGACAATAACTTATGACAATCAAGAATTTTAAAAGGTTATTTGAGTTACCCATATATGCTTGTGAGATGATGACGATTGAGTAGAGACACTCGGCTGCTGCTGGCAAAGTTGCTTTAAATTACAACGGAAGGTGGAACTAATATGCAAGAACAAAATTCTTTCAAGGGACAAAAACCGACAAATTTAATTTAATTTAACAATAATAGTAATAGTAATAATAATAATAACAATATTCAATGTAATTGAGGATTTTTTTTTTGAAGAAGAAGATGTAATTGAGGGTTTATTTTCACAAAACCCTACAAAAAGCAAGACAAAGGTTTTAAACCCTAATCCGCAAAATTTCTGCAGCTAGAATTATAAAAGCAACAAAATTAGTGTTCATCAAAACACACTCAATTTCTCAACCACAAGAGACAGAAGAGCAAGAAGAACAAAAACGAAAAGAAAAGAAAAAAAAAAAACGAACCAATTAGCAACACAATGACTGAAAAACGGCAAAGGCAAACACTTGTGAACCAAAGGTATAACAACTAAATCTAGCAATTTGTGCTACGGGCACATTTAAATACTCTCAATTAAAACCGTTACTTTTTCTATTATATCCTTGATTATTTATTACTCTCTCTTCTATTCTTTAATTTATCTTTGTCATACTTTTGTAAAACAACTCAACATATCTCTTTCCCATAAAAAAATACTTAATTTATCTTTGTCATACTTTTGTAAAACAACTAAACATATCTCTTTCCCATAGAAAAATAATTATGTATTTCATAATACATGTAAAATGTCCAAAACACATAATGTAGGACGGGTAGAGTAATTCATAAAAAAAGAATACACTGTTCAGTCTCGTATGTAAGCAAGAAAAAAAATTATCTCTCAAATGCAAAAGTCTGATGTATTTAATATATTTAATGCCATTATTCCGAATATACTCTTAAATTAAGTATACTATAACTATTCATATCAATGTTTTCAATACTTTTCAAAGCACTTTCAAGGGTAAATTTAAAAAAAGAGAGTTTTTAGTTGATGAAATGCACTTAGACCACTTTTTTAAAGGGTGTGTTTTTTTTTTGTTTTTTTCTTACATATGAGACCGGAAGGAGTATGTCAATCTCCTACAAAATATGTTAAGCGACGTCCCTATGACTTTGAGGTCCTAATTCAAAATCTACTAATGCCTTCCATAGAGACATCATCCCCACTCTAAATTTTTTTCTTTAAAAAAATGCTAACATCTTAATTTCACATCCGCCACAACATATCTCACAGACTGAGTTTTTTTTGTAAGATTTGGTTCTTTAACGATTTTATCGCAAACATTTTATCTCAAAAATAGTTATCTCTAAAATGGAACCTTATATTCACCTTTGATAGTTGTTGTAGCAGTAATTATTGATTGATTTGGAGGACTCGAAGGATATTGAGGAAGTTTTTAGGGGGAAGATGAAGTGCATCAATGATTCTTAGTTCTTGGGATATAAGAGGTATGGGGTTAGAATAAAACATGGAAAACCCGGACTCAACGTATTCACTTTAAGGGGTAAATTTTTAAGCACTAAACTACCTGACTAAAAAAAGAATAAAACATGGGAAATATATGGAGCTTATTAGAAGTCCTAAAGTGGAGTTTTTGGCCTTACAAAAAGGGAAAAGGAAGGTGCTTGATGAAAAAAAAGTGCTAGATTATGGTGGGAGATGATTTTTAATTGGGCGTTTGTTGCGGCGTTCAGAGAAGTGACGAAATTTTATCCATGTCGGATAGCTGGAAAGGGGTGTTAATTAACTCCTTTCAAAGGAATGGTTATTTGAGTGTGGTGTTGAGGAGAGGATCCCAAAAGAAGAAGAAAAAAGTGTTATAGTCAATATTTACGCTCCTTGCAACGCTAGGGAGAAAAGGAATTTGTGGGAGGAAGTTTTGGCCATCAGGCGGAATAAAGGGTGCATTTGTGGTGTGTGTTGGGGGACTTTAATTCGGTAAGGAGAAGAGATGAAAGGAAGAGGTGGAACTTTTTCATAGGTGGACAAGAGGAATCAAGAGTCTTCACTAATTTTCTTCAAGAGTTAGGGTTGATTGATCTACCCCTTTAAGCAAGAAAGTTTACTTGGGTTCAAACAAATGAAAAGTGCTTGAGTTGGTTAGATAAAAAAAAAATGTCTCCGATCAATGGTTAACATAATGAGGGGATTTAAGTCTTTGGGCCCCCGGGATAGATGTATCGGATCATTATCCTTTTATCATTATATATGATGTGTATGATTAAGGGCTTAAACCTTTCTGATTCAATAATCATTGGCTTATTAATAAATCTTTTTCCATGGTAGTAGAAAACATTTGGAGCGGAGTTTCATCTAAAGAGTGAATGGGATATGTCATTCAACAAAAAAATTGAAGGTAGTGAAGCATTATTAAGGTTTGTCTCAAGAAACCAAGCATTATTAAACCTGAAGTTTAGGGGCGGTAGTCTCCAAGGAATGGGGTCAAGTTGCAACGAAAGAGGAGTGTGATCGGAGATTGGAGTAACTAGAGTTTAAAGAGAAACATTTGGGAACATGTTTTTCCACGAAGAAGTGACAAGAGCTCTGTCAATACGAGCTTCCTTTGATGAGTCAATATTGATACTCTTAAACTATGTGAATTGGTACCCTTGAGAGGCAAGTCGAATAGGTCACTGTCATTGACGACATTTTGAAACCCTCTGATGAGACAAAGAGGATGGTCATGGCCTCCTCTTATATCCGTTGATGAAAGATGATTGTTAAAATCACCAATAATGCACCACAGGTCAGTGGACAAGCTACTAAGGTGACAAAGGAGGTACCAGGACTCATGATGTCTTCCTGATTCCTAATAACCGTAAAAGGCGACGAGTCTCTAATTGCCAATGATAAGGTCTTGAAATTGATAATGTAGGGAATATTTTACTAGAGAAAAGTTTAATGAATTGCGCTGGAGGATTGCAAGGCCATCAATTCTATCAATTTGATCGATAGGGTCAAAACCAACCTTATAACAAATCAAAAAAATTATTTGTTTGTGCGATTTCATGCTTTTATTAAAAGACTATTTTCAAGTACTTATTCAACGGTACAAACACGGTAAAGTTGCAAACAATACACTAATTGGTAGGGACCCCTTCCCAATCTGCAGACGCAAGAGTTTTTTTTTTCTGTGGATAGACGAAATGACAAATCCATTATAAACTCACACACATAAATGGAGGTAGCGGGGTTCGAACGCCGGTCATGACAAACGCGAGAGCTTTAGTGCACCAAACCGTAATTTTTTTCTATTTAAAAGCCTCTAAAAAAAGTATTTATTTAACAGTCCTTCAAAAAGAACACGTTTCAAGTGTGATGCATTTAACCTCTCAAAAAAAAAAGTGTGCTGCATTTAAGCCTTGTAATTCTCAACTTCAGTTTGGCTTTGACCATTAAATTATATGTTAAACGGTTACTCATTCTCTGATCAAAAGAATTAGTCTTCATGTGCCTGTTTCTATGGAGTTTGTTGCACACTATATGAAAATATTTTTCAAGCACAGAGAACTCTATATATTTATCCTTTGAGTTATACACTGTGGAGTACGAACAATATCTTCAAGAATCTCATAAATGCACTCTCCTCTCACATACCGCAAATTAAACACCACCCTCTCACTTCCAATCATTTTGGGTTTTATCTTCCTGTTCTATGTTACATAATATTTCTTGTTGTTCCATGTTACAGGAAAAATTCTTACATGGCCAATGCGATCTGTGCGTATTGTTGCACCGTTTGTTCATTTTGCAGGTCTTTGTGGTTGATTTTGAGTTGTTCAAAGCTTCTGATTGAGTTGTTTCGGTGACCATATTCACAATGATCTTAAGAACAGATGAGTTTATGCTATCTCTATTCTATTTTATCTTCATTAGTATTTGATGTATATGTTGTTTATTAATTTGAGATATTATATTTCAATATTCAACAATAATAATCACCATTAAATCAGAGATGAAATTATTGAATCGATAACAAACAAATAATATATTTTTCTTCAAAAATATGTTTGAATTTTTAAATAAAAAATGCTTATAAATTGATGAATTAATGTAGAATAACTTTTAAATTCAGGACAACTTGGGCTTGCTAGATTCAAGATAAGCTTCCCATTAGAATTCAAAATTCAAATTCGGTGGATTAAAAGCATGTCGAAGAATCATTCAACATAAACTTAGTTGGTGGTTAACTATGCCATTTGGCAAATGTGTTAACTATGCCAACATCAACAGGAATTTTAATATTAGCATGAATTCTCATACAACCACCACCAACATCCTCCTCTGCTTTCGTGTCCCAAATGTCAAACGACAATTTCCTAGTAATAGTAAAACAATATGATTTAGGTTTTAATGTTTTCATAGCCATCTATGTATTATATTTAAACGCCACAATTATTTTCTCCTCCACCATTAGCTATCCGGCACAAGAATGACGGGGTGCAAGTAACTGTGACGTTTTGAAATAACACACAGTTATGGCTATAAAAATGTTGAAGCTTAAATCTTATGGGTTTTTTGTTCCTAGTAAGTTGTTGTTTAATGGATGGGATATGAAAATTGAGGAAGATGTTGGTGGTTTTATGAGGAATTTTGCTACCACTAAAGTTTCGGTTAAGGTTGAGAGTCGTTATCCATGTTTGGCAAGTGCGGGTCATTGTAGTAGTTGAGATGATTGTTGGATTATATCCACCAAATTTGAATTCTAGATGGGGGCTTAGCTTGAATGCTTATAAATTGATGAATTAATGCATCATAAGTTTTCTTAACTTTCTTAATTTTATTAGGCCACGTCTCTAAGTAGCTGAATTAGGCTTTAATTTCATTACACCTTGTCTCAAGCATAGAGCACGATGTGTAAGTAATTATTGATTTCACCATTCTTTCTATTTCATGATTTCTTTTAATATTGTACCATATCATCAATCTTCATTCAATTTTGTGCTTATATGCAAGGAGAGGAACCCGTTGGATTTCAACAAGTTGGATACACTTATGCATCAGTTCACATGAAGTAGTTCAAGGTAGATATATAAAATTGCCCACAAGAAAATATTGACAATTATCATCATCATTGTTATTTTCTTCAAAAAAGAATATCATCTCATTATTATTTATTATGTTTAATTGCAATTTTAACCCCCTAACTTTCACAAAGTTGTGATTTTGCCCCCTAAGAAAAAAAAACTACAAAACGGCCCCTTAAGTTTTGCATCTGTAGTAGTTTTGACCCCCAAGACCAAAAAAAAATAAAAAAAATAACATGTGGCACCTCACTTAGGGTGCCACCTCAGCGTAGACCGAGTCAAAATTGGCACTGAGGGCCAAAACTGCCACAGATGCAAAACTTAGGAGGCCGTTTTGTAGTTTTTTTTCTTAGGGGTCAAAATCGCAACTTTGTGAAAGTTAGGGGGTTAAAACTGCAATTAAACCTATTTGTTAATATCGTTTGGTTTAGGATAAAAGCAATCATGTTAAGCAACCTTCCTAAATGTAGTTTGTACTTATTTTGATATTCTTGTGTTCGTACTTCTAAGTTACATTTTCACTAAATGTTTCTTGTTTTTAGGTTTGGAAGAGTTCCATAGATGGAAGATGGAAAAAGTTTGACAAGATGAATGACATAGAGGGTACATGGGAGATGGAGAGAGTTGGACTAGATTAATGGCATATTGGCATAGAAGGAACATGGAAAATTGGAGAGTTAGAAAAGATGAATGGCATAGAAGGAACATGGAAGATGAATACTATTTTTTAATGCAAAATTTGATTTGTGAATGCAGAATTTTTGAAGGTTTTTTTTTCTAATGCATAATTTTTAGATATCATTTTTTATCCAGGGTATGAATTAAGCTATTGGGATATCGATATTAGTACTTTGTCACAAATTTTTAGAGTTTTCATTTTTGTATCGGAAATGAGTTTAAGGTAATTGCTGCTGAATCATTTTCATACAAAGTAAATGATTTGCACTTAGAGATCGGTGGTACCAAACGTATTCTATTGGACCTATTCAAAATGGTATTACTATGATGGGACAACAAATTTGATTTCATGATATTTTGAGTACATGAAACCAATAAATCCTCAGATTTTGATGGACCAAACTTTTCTATTGAGCTTGATGGTATGCTAGCTTTTGGCAACAATGCAACACGTATTGTAAAATGTAAAAGGAAAAAAAAACATTTAAAAAAGATAACTTGGGATGATCATCAAAATAGAAGGATTTGTTGAATGTATATGTTGTTGTTTTCTCTCTTCTTTTTTATAACTGTATTTTTTTATCATACTATTCTGATTTTTTTGTAATTTTATTTATTCTGATTAGATTTGACAAATGAAATAAAAACATACTTCATCTGGGTCAAGAAGTATTGGCTATCAATGAGATTTTTTTTAACTAATTTCAACATGTTTGCTGACCAACCCAAGATTATTATTTTGCCCATTTCTTCAACAAACTAACACAAGGATTATTATTTTACTAACCGCATTAAATTAAACATGTGATAAGAATAAATTGTAGGACTATTTTCATAATTGTTGTGTTCGCCTCAAAATCTTATGGAAATTGTTTTGCCACTTTCCAATCCATTTGCAGGGTGTCCAACAGGAGTTCGGGTATGCTTCATTTAAGTAATGCACCATTTAAGGGTTTGGATGTAAGATATGTGGCAAACAAACATATAAGGGTTGTGATTTTAATTAAG
>Ga0099826_10000335_pt1 | contig 21428 bp, 6 predicted proteins | sample Mtrugardesep15_FD_76830 | JGI IMG/M metagenome (GOLD analysis project Ga0099826, IMG submission 76830) | Root nodule microbial communities of legume samples collected from California, USA - M. trunc garden sep15 | ecosystem: Host-associated > Plants > Roots > Nodule | place: USA: California... | reverse complement strand
TAATTATTTAAATACACACACCACACCAAAAGGTCATATAATTCATATAAATCATATATATCAAATAAAAATACTCAAACATCAACTAAAAATAATTAAATAGAAATGGGGCGTTACACTTTTCATCATGGGGGGTCAATTTTCATGATCGTGCTAAATAAAATTTCTAATAAGTTATCTCCGTGATAATATATGAAATATGAAAATATGGATAACCCCCGCAATCGAAATTCAAATTTTAATTAGTCAATGTGTATTTTTAATAGTCGGATGGGAAGTGCTCACCGTTTTCCATTCTACACCCTTGAAATATTTTTTTCCCCTCTCTCTCCCGTCTCTGTTACTATAGGGGCTTCATCAACAAAAAGTAGTTGTTAATTCTATATTTTTTTTTAATGAATATCAATTAAATTTTCGTGTTTAGTTCTCACTATGATCTACATACACTTTTCATCATAGGGATCATATTTCTTCTTGCTAGATAAAATTTGGAATAAGTTTTCCCAATGATGAAATATGAAATAAGAAAATAAGGATAACTCCCACAGTTGTAATTCAAATTTTAATTGGCTAAATTGCATTTTTGGTCCCTTAACTATTTAGGTAGTATCGGTTTGGTCCCCTAACTAAAATTTGATTTATTTTGGTTCCTTAACTTCTGTCTGTTACACATTTTGGTCTTTTTCGTTAATTTTAATTCAAAAACGTTAGGTTTTCTTCATCTTCTTCTCCTCTTTTTCATCTTCATATCATTTCCATCAACATTCAACAACAAGAATCCCAGAAAAATTCTAGAAGAAAATGAAAAAAACATAACGTTTTTGAATTAAAACTAACTGAAAGGACCAAAATATATAATTGAGAGAAGCTAAAGGACCAAAATAAATCAAATTTTAGTTAGGGCAATGTTTTTTTTAGAGCTTGTAAATATGTATTTCGGTTAAAGTCGTTAGCATAACTACCTAGAGAGAGAAACCACAAATAATTTTGTAAATGGCTACCTCAAATAATTTTAAATGGTGAAACGGAATTTAGGAAGGGGAAATATACATAGGAAAAAAGAGATAAACCTTTCAGATTATTTTAAAGAGTATTATTTCAAGGAATGATAAACTAATACTTGTGATTAGTATATTTTTAATTTTAAGAATATTATCACATAGATTGAATTTTGAAATGTTTATATAAACACTCCAAAACTTGTTTATAATACAATTTTTTAATTCTTTCAAATCTGTAAATGACTGAAATAAGGGATGAAATAAAATAACTAAAAAATAATGTCATTTTTACTATAAAAAAATAAAATTATTCTCAATATTTTAGTCATTCATTTCAATTAATTATAAAGTTCAAACAAGAGCTTTCCCTCCAATTCAATTCCGTTAAAGTTGTTAGCATAACCGACTAGAAAGAGAAAGTGTAACTAACCACAGAGAGAGAGAGAGAAGCTTCATCAACACTCTACACTCAAACACCTTCTCACAAATTTCTATATAACTAACTGCCAATAGAGAAAGCACCGAACACTACACAGCATTTCTATAGCCTCAAACACACAAATTTCCTTTTCTTCTTCTTGAGAGAGAAACAAAGTCACTTTGCAATGGAGGACAAACAAGAATTCCATGAGCTTAATCACAGTGTAAGCAATCTTATAAGGAGACAATTGATGGATGAACATGAGTTCATGGCTTATCGAAATTTCTACAACACTGATCGGAACAAGCGTTTTCGAATGCTTGCTGCTTCAACTATCGTTAGTGTAAGTGATGTTTCCTTAATTCATATTTTCTGTTTTTGATCGGAACAATTCTGATAAGCAATCTGATAAGGAGACAGTGAAATTGTGAGCCAAGATAAGTGATGTTTCCTTAATTCATATTTTCTTGCTAGGGTATGTGATGTGTTCATGTTTTTTGGTTAAACATAGACATAGAACTGTCACAATTTCATATCTGGTTTTTGTTTATTTGTCTTGTTTAACTTCAAAATTTCTTTGGATCTTGTTAATTTCTTTTTTCCTTTGGATCTTGTTAATTTGTCTTGTTTAACTTCAAAATTTTAAGTTTACTTTAACTTCTTTGAAATTCCTTTTTGATCTGTGTCATTTTGAATGAAAGTTTCATCTTACTGTTGTCGTTAATTTTATTTATTTTTCGCTATACGCAGCAATGGAGTGGTTTTCGTCGTGATATGTTTGTTCCATATCTGGCCATGAACTATTTTGATCGTTTCATCTCAACCGGATATAGGACCCTGAAGGTAACAACATTAATGTTTCTTTTCAGTTTTAGCAACATTTTAAGTTTCTATTTGTTTGTACTATTATTATATGTAAAAATTGAACTGAACACTCTCTGGTTTATTGAAGGGTAAGGAAGGCCGTAGTGTTACAGAAGAAGTTGGTTTGGTAGCCTTTGCTTGTCTCGCCACATCTGCCAAGTTAAGGCAAAAAAGCTTCTCAGTTAATAATTTTGCGGTATGAACCTTCTTGTATGATAAAATCTTGAGTACCTATTTAGCAACATCTTCAATTTTCTATAAGTGTAATTTCTAAATTGACTAGATGAACTTATTACTTGCACAGATGTACTCAAACTTCGAAAACCCTCTTACGGTAAAGAACATGATGTATGATATCTCGACGCACCTTCGACTTGGAGTAGACTGGCAAATGAGATCTGTAACTGCCTTCACTTTTCTGAACTACTATTACCACTACTTCAAAAACATTGGTATTATTAAACGTCGTTGGATTTATAGCACAAGGAGGTATACATAAACTGAAACACTTGACTGCATTCTTCTTTATAAATTCCAAATGATAATATTAATTGGAGTTTGTTTTTCAACTTATTCTACAGAACTCACCTTTGTTAACTACCGGCCATCTTTGATGGCATTCTCTGCTTTTATCGCTGCTTTAACAATTGCATACCCTTCAAAGTGTAAGGAAGTCGCGAATGCCTTAGCGATTTCTGAGATTCTCTCCAAAGTATGTTGTTTGAAATATATAAATGTATAGCATTAGCATGTTATTTATCTTAGTATCTTTAAATTTCTCCAAAAGAACTTAAGAGCACCATTGAATAGTTATACAAATTATGCCTGAACTTTTTGAAATGTTATTTCAGGAGCTGGTGCAAGAATGTGCAAATCTGATGGTTGAGCTTTGCTATGAAAAGAACATTAAAATTGAACCTCCTGAATCAAAAATTGACTTGACTTCAAGTACAGTTGGTGAATCAAGCAAGCTTAAGATAGTGGCAGAGGAGGTTGAAGAGGTCTCTTATTCTCATGAACAAGATGTCGCAAAAGAGGTTACTGAGGCAGAAGCACGGAGAATGGCCAAGGGCAAGGGAAGAGCGGCGGATATGACAAAAACATCTGATGAGAAAGCCAGGGCTGAGGCTTTAACCCCACCAGCATTGGAAAAGGACAAGGAAGGCGTGGAAGAGGATGCACAGCCGTGTATCCCTGGGAAAGCCCATAAGGAGTTTTTAGAGCTTGTAGCACCGGAAGCCGTAAACATGAACTTTGAGCTGAAGTGGCTAATACTAGGAGAACCTGCACAGCCGAAATGTTTCAGCTGTGGTACCTGCACCATCGTTTAGTTAGAAAATGCAAATTTGGCAAGCTTTGTATCAATAGGAGGGGACTGACAAGATATATGTAACTGTGACTTCAGTTGCTGAAACATTGGTTAGTTCTGCCACTGCAGATACTCTTCAGTTGGTTTTGTGGTCTATGATTTAGCTTTGGATCATGTCCAATTCAAAATGTTCTATTACTTGGTTTTGTGGTTCAAACTTTGAATATTACTACTGTTCAGATTTACTTTTAACCTTTTTCTAGTTGAATTCCTACAAATAAAAAAACTGTTATATGCTCATGTTAGTTGTTATCTCATTGTTTACTGGTTTACCGTTAAAGTTCTGAATATTCCTACATATGAAAAAATTGTTTTAAGCTCATTTTAGGTGTTATCTCATTGTGTACTACAGATGAGTTAAATTCAAAATGTTCTAGGATTTAGCTTTGGATAAAGTTCCAACACTCTGTTTTGTAGTTGAAACTTTGGATATTACTACTGTTGACATTAACTTTGAACACTTTTCTAGTTGAATTCCTACAAATGTAAAAACTGTTCTAAGAATGTTGTAAGCTCTTTTTAGGTGTTATATATCTCATTTGTACTGGTTTATACCATAAAAATCTTAATGTTAATAAATTAATCTATCGAGAAAATTATTTTTAGAAAACGTACTTTGATATAAAACTAGATTAACCATGTAAAAGGTGTATAAAAGAAATCTATGCAAACCTTTAATTGTATATTTTGACAAATATCTATACAACTAAATATTCAAGGATGTCGAAGATAGTACTGATACTGAAAGTGTTCGTTTGGTCGCTATCTCTTGTCTCACACCATATCCATCAAGATGGGGACAAATTCCTTCTCAGCTGACTGTTTTTTGGTACACCTATATGTGCATGTCAATTTATTCAGAATTTGAAGTTATGGTTAAATATTCTTGTAGACTGAATAAAAAGATTGTTTATATATAGTCTCTACCTTTTATAAAATGAAAGTCTTTTTGATCCCTCAGTAGAAAACTAAAAATGGATACAATTTGTATAACCAGTTAACAACAACATAAATTATCTAGAGCATTGTTTTTAAATTCACTAAATGATCTTATTCATTCCAAAGACCGACATGAATTTCAGGTTAAATCATTAGATGGTAATGAGAATGAAGCTTCGCATTCTCCAACAACGTAACTATCTTCAGAATAACTATTACCCTTCAAACAATTCCATTGTTTAAAATGTAGTTGCATTAGAGAGATAATAGTTCAAGCTGAAGGAGGTAACAGAAACTAACAAATGTTAATTCCATGATTCCTCCAACAGTGATTCACACCTTCATTCACATGCCTTCTCACATTGCATTCTCTGCTTTTTTGGCGTCTGCCAAAATTGCACACCCTTTAAAGTATAAGGAAATTTCAAAAAGAAATTAAGAGTAAAACTGGAAACCAAGTATGTTGATTAAATTATTAAATACATGGCATGTTATTATGTGTAATAGTATCTGTCGATTTCTCCAAAGTCATTGAGAAAAAATTAGTATAGTTATACATTAAAATCAATGTCATAATTAGGCCATTATTGTACACTGAATTATGCCAAAGCTTCTTTAAATGTTCTTGCAGGGGGAGCTGAAGGAATGTTTGAAGAAGATGGTTGATCTTTGCATTAGAACGAATATCCCAATCAGAAATTATAGAAGTTGGAACAGCAACGTTAAGGAGACCAAACAAAGCAAAGGCAAGGTGGAAGTGGTGGTCGATTCATCTAATGATAAAGAAGAGGGGACTGTATTAATCAATCAAAGATAGGACACGAGCAAGACGAAGAATTCTAAATGCATAACTATGCTGAAACCGGCAAACGATGAAATCTGGGCTTAAGTTTATAATTATAACTCGTGAAAGAAAACCTGTGCGGCTAGCAAGTATTGGCTGCAGTAGCTGCATCATCCTTTAATTCTGTTACTGCAAATCATATAGACTATTCAAAATGTGGTCAAGTAGTTTTGTGGTCTGTTATTCGTTATTACTGCTGAAAATGAATTTTAATACTTTTCTAATTGGATTCTCACAAATAAAGGAAATTTTTTAAGCTCTTTATAGGTGTTTGTGTACTGGTTTACCATAAAATTAATATAATGAGAAAATTATTTTTAGAAAATGTACTTGGGTATAAGACTAGATTAACCATGTAAAAAGTGTATAAAAGAAATCTATGCAAACTTTTAATTTTATATTTTTACAAATATCTATACAACTAAATATTCGTACTGATATCGGAAGAGTTTGTTTGGTCGCTATCTTAGAATGATGTCATTTGACTTTACATACGTTTTTTGAATGTAATGGATGCATGATGTAATATGTTTTGGAGAAATAATATTTGTATAACCATTTTTAACTAATTTTGAACAATTATCTCTCTCATACTTACATCATGTGTTTACTCTTTTTTTTTCCCCCCTTTTTGTCATTCTATTGTTGTTGTCCAATAGAAAGAGAGAAAAAGAAGGTTGTCACCAAAGTTGATACTAAATGGTTGTACAAATACCATTACTCTATGCTTTGAATGTAATTTGCATCAACCTTTCTTTTTTAGCTATAAATGATCATTATGTAAGACTTGGCATAGATCAGGCCAGACACATAACTACTCGGGCATAGATCACTACACAGACACAGAACACTACTCATAACACTCAAGCCAAAACTTCTAACTGTTCTCAAAAAGAAAAGACTAATTTATCTCAACCATCTACAACCAAAAAGGCCAAGACTACTTCATCCCATCCACTTAAACCTGCAGGTAAAGCAAATTCATCTTAGCCCACTAAACCTACATATAAGACCAGTTCATCTCTGAATGCTAACAAGGAAACTTCAAGTCAGCCCTCTCAAACAGTAAACAAAGTAAGCAACACATATGTTCTGTTCAAGGGACAGTCAGCTGCTTCGATCTCAAAAATGACAAAGATGCAGACACGGAAGAATCCCTCTTAGTATTATGCCATTTGACGTTAGACGTTTTTTTGGAATGTAATGGATGCATGATGTAATATGTTTTGAATGTAATTTGCATCAACCCATTTCTTTTTTTGATCTATAAATGATCATTATGTAAGCATATGCATAAGATTCTCTTAGAATCGTAACATTTCCACCTCTTCTTAACCGTCGACCCCCAACTATCTCACCATCACTCAAAGATCTCGGTGTCCTACTCCTGCTCTATAAAAGAGGACTCCCAAAGTTTTCCCAAACTCCTAATCTTGTGGAGAATGAGAAGCTAACCTTGATTTTTTGACATCGTGTTGTTAACTTTTAGGGCGGTTGACGTAGCATTTAGATTCAGATCATATTAGATACCGTTTGGATAATGAACCAAATTTAATTAATAAGTTAATTATTGAACAAGTCATGAACTATATTTGAGTTGGTTAGATTCATTGCCAACCTTATTTTTAAGTTGGTTAAACTTTAGACAATTTTCGACAACACCATTCATCTGTTAACAGAACGGCTCCTTGGATTAGATCACAAATTAAATGGCTATTTCCATGTAAAAGTTATTAATTTGAAACGATAAAAACGGAGAAATAGAATAAGAAGAAGTCACTAAATAACTAGTTTGTGTGAAATACCATTCTTTATATTCTCACATAAAAATACTATTCTCACTAGATATGCCCCTATATATATAACTTATTTGGTATCTTTATTTTAAGAAATGGTTATATGATCCACCCACATAAATAAAGTACTCGCTGCCGAAGAACCCACATGAACACATGATCTGTTCTTGAAGAGACATTGATATGTTGCAGATTTAATTATACAGAGAAATATCAACACATTTTACACATAATATTGAAATAGCAAAAGAAATGAATGGAAATAATGTGGAAGCTTAGAGCAACATACACCAGTACAGGCAACAAGAATTGCTGCTATCTACACAAAATTAACAAACATATCCTTGATTGGGTTGACAACTAAAACAATACTAGCACATGCCGTAGAAATTAAGATTTCTCTTACACTTGATAATAATTTTAACATAGGCAAATGAGTGTTGACAGCCCATATTGCATAAACAGAACCAAAACAATTGACTTGATAATAAAATGTTAAATTCTAATCACTGTGGTCATAAATCTTGAGAGCCAAAACCTAGGCCACAAAACAAATATTTATTTATTCCTCCAATCATAAGAATGTTTTTGTATAAGTTACTACCTGAGAACCTGTTTTAACACCAATTTTCTCAATTGCTCCAGTAGTTAAATCAAGGCAAGCTAATTCCTCATCATCATTTCTGAAAAGTATATCACCCTTCTTCCATGCTCCGATAAGATCGATAGGATGATTGATGTCGGATAAGGGTCCAACATCGAAAAGCTTAGTCCATGATTCCTTGACACCGAGCTCACCCAAAATTGATATTGATATGTGGAACGAAGTGGTCTTTACACAATTTGAGATCATAGCAACATGCCCATTGAACAGCTGCAAGTGTCTATCGACCCATCCTAAATCATGCAAATCTACGGGTATGAGAGTGGTAATAGGAATTTCATTGTTCAAGTTAAATGATACCAAATATGATCCACTTTTTGTTTCCCCCCACCAATGGCACACCCCATTCAAGTATACCCAAACACCTACTGACCTCCAATAACATTTTTGCATATCAACATAAAGTTTTTTCCAAGAGTTACTTTTTAGACTATATATGTCCCAATATGGCGCAAAAGGTACCACTTTCAAATAATCTCCCATATACTCAACACGCTGAATGATCTTATAGTCATCTCTAATTTCATCATAACCAAATCCATGAATAATAAAGTGGTTTTCGAATCTAGCATTGTTCGGAGGAACAATATTAAATTCCTCGGTAGCTGGATTCCATAATACAATAGTTCTATGATGGTCGATACACAGAGTGCCATTAACCGCAAAACCTAAAATATCACGATAACCATAGTAGTAGTTTTGGTTAAAACAACATGGCCAATTCAATTGCACTTTATCCTCAAATCTTTCACCAGAAAGCACATACAACTTCCGTTGACCAGTGTTCGCATAATGGTTTACAAGGAGAGAAGCTTCATGGTTCAATAAATGATGTTTGGAAACCATGGTTTTGTAAAACATGTTCAGGAAATAAGAATTTTCAAACAAAAGAGTCCACGATTTGCATACACAAGTAAACCTATTTACAGATTTCAAAGGTAGTTTTGACAAAATGGAGAACGTGATGTCATCTGGAACATAGATACTAACCTTTTCATTTGTTGGAGCCATTGATTTCTCAAACTTCTGAATAGTTTTTTTTTTCTTACGAAAAAACTTCAGAATAGTTGGAGCCATAGATTTCTCAAACTTCTGAATAATAACGTGAAAGTTTTGTGAAAATTAAAGCAAACGGAAGAAACGTGACGTGGAGTGTGGGTGGAAACTGGAAACGCAAAGAATAGGGTTTCGAGCATGAGAGAACTTTGCAAAAAGCAGATGCAAAACTGATGGGGCAAAGACCTTGTAAAATAAAATCGCTTTCCTAAGTGTCAAACAAATTAAATTATTGCTTAAAAAAAATTAATTATTGAATGTCAATGTCACTATAATTTAATCGTAACAAATGACTCTGAGGTTGTTTGGTATAAATTTTTTAAGAAAAAAAAATTATTTGAAAAAGAGTATTTTATCGTGTATCACAATTAAAAAAAAAAAGAGTAGAATCTATGAAAAATCTAAAAAGAGCTTCAAATGTAAAGTTGTTAAGAGTAGAATATATAATCATAATTCGTCTCAAGTTTGTGACAAAATTGTAAAGTGTCATCTCCAAAGGACGGGATTTTAGTGTTCATTATACATTCGGGACGAAATCTCTAACGGAATGTTATGCATTTACACAACTCTTTATTTCCGTCCCAAGTTTGCGACAAAATTGTAATGTGTTGTCCCAATATTGGAACAAAATTTTTAAATTTCGTCCCAATTATATGTAACGCATGCTATTTGTAATATTTTATCAAAATTTTAATATCTTTATATCATGCACATTAAATTGTCTATCATCAGTTCAAAAATTCATACTAAGTGATATTTTCAATAATCATAATAAAAAATATTGAATTTACATTTACTAAGTGATAGCTATTTCCATAATCATAATAAAAAATATTATTACTCATCTTTTAATAAAAACCATTCATAAATACATTTCACTTGTTAAAAATATAAAAAAATATAGGAGAAACATTTACCACCGATACTTAACAAAACACGGGAAAAATATTTTCATTCTGAAAATAAAAGGAGAAAAAACAGGACAATTTATCGTTGATAAATATTTTTGCATTTAAATTTATTCAATCATATCTGATTGAATGATCACAAATAAAATAACTTTGATATAGTTATAAAATATTTCACACTTATAATTGGTGTGCCCGTCTTTCCGCTTTTTTTATCGCGCTAACACTTTTAGATTATCAACGATATTTTATAGAAATTTTACGTGTAAATTTCAAATGATATTTTATATAAATTTTTTGATATAGAAAAAAAATTATAAGTATAGATATTTGTGACTTTCAAACGTAACAAACTCAATAAACCATATTTATATTTTTAAATGATTAGAATAATATAACAATTTTTTTATCTTTTTTAATAAGACCAACAATATAATATTATTATATAAAAATTTGTTCAAGGATTTAATTGAAATAACAAAAAAGCCAGCCCAAAATCTCCCTAAAACCACTTATTTTCGTTATATATATATATATATACAATTGCTTTTTCACAAAATAACACATTTTCAAGATTTCTTCTTTTGTACAAAGCGACAGACGTCGTACATAGGAGGAACATCCAAAAAGAAGGACAAAGAGATATAGACTCCTTGTAAAAGACCCCAAAACTAAAAGTCAAACTACACCCTAAAAAATTCACAAATAAAAGAAAATAACACAACTTCACAATAACCGTAACAATTGCCTAAAGCTCCAATACCAAACACCAAAAGACAACTAAACGCTGCCCACACTCGTATGGAGCAGAGGCCAAGCAATATATCTTTGCTCAGCTCAACAATGATTAAAATCAGTTGGGCTCGGTTCATATCAGCAACATCCTCATATTCATCTTTGCCTTGGGGATCGTTGTATTTGGTGGTAGACTTCGACACAGAGGATACATTATTTATCTCGAGTTCTAGATAACTCACCTTCTTCTTGAAATCCTCCATGAATTTGTGAGCAAAAGCTAACTCCTCAACTTGCTTGACCAAGGCATTGTTCTGACCGCTCAAGGTCCTTATTTCATTGTCTTTATTATTACAAGACTCGATCCAGGCTACCTGAATCTTGTAATGTTTCTTGTAATTGCTGAAGTCTTTGTCAACCTACCTTCCAAAGCCAGTTTCCTTCTAAGAATCTTCTTGACATGGTCAGAAGTATTATTGCTTTTGTTCATAACCTAAAGGTCAGATACAAGAATTTGAAACCTTGAGAACATATGGTTTCAATATCTTCGTATTCTTTCATTATAAAACCCTCATACTGATAAACCAAATTGTTAGCCTTATCTTCTTTCACTTGTTGATTTCCTTCATAATTAGAACACAATGATTCAAAGGTAGCCTTATAAGTGAATTTATCAACAATCTTGGTGTATTTTGAATGAGGCAAAACTTCCACCAGAATACCACATACTTTATGATGCTTTTTATAGATCTTTCTTTGAGCCTCAGTCAGACTCTTTTTATCCACCATTATCCCTTCAAAACCAACAGGAAAAGTAACACCATCATCAATGATGTCCCATAGATCATCATTAACTCCTATGATATGACTATACATATTACTCTTCCACCATGAAAACAACATCTACATTGAATGATGGAGGTCTTACCGATTGTTCTTTTTCAGAGGTAGAAGTCTTCGTGTTGTAATCAAATTGAATGGTTGCACCAATACCAGTTCCACTAGTACCATAACTTGTACCAAAGTTATCAACAAACATGTTTTTCTCTTGGGATCGTTTGTGTGACACATTTAAGTGGTTAAACACAGACCGCGCTCTAATACAAAATGAAGGTGAGAAAAACATAAGAAGGGGGAGGTTGAATTGTGTTGGGTTTTTCAAACTTTTTCTAAGTGTTTGCACCAGTCAGAGTTTGAACCTTAAGTTCAAAGTCTGATGCAGAGTTTTGAATGCAGCGATTATAATATCCGAACACAAAGAGAGAGAAGAGAGAGGGAGAGAGAGAGAGAGCGATAGAGAGATAGAGAGGGAGAGGGAGAGAGAGAGAGAGAGAGAGAAATTTATACTAGTTCCTGTCACAAACCGAGAGTAGTCTAGTCCCATTGCACTTCCAATGGATTTTCACTTTAATAACTAAAGATTACAATTGCTCAAGCACACAAGCAAAAGACTCCAAATGCTCAATCACACAAGAAAGAGATTTTCAATGCTCAAGCACACAAGCAAGATACTTTTACAATATAACTTAATCAAATAAAAGATTGTTTCAGTTTTGCACTTGATATACAATCAGAAGTGTAAACAAATAGAAATTAGAATGGGCTCTTAAGATTTAAGAATTTCCAAGATAAAACGTTTGTAAGAAATTCTAAGGGTAAATGTGTTTTGATTTTGACAGAGTAAGGCACTTTTAAAATATACAGAGTCTTGTTAATTTCTTCAAGTCTTCTCCTTATATAGAGGTAAATCTGAGAGATGTTGGAGAGGTGCTAGTGCATTAGTTTGAGTCTTTGAGAAGCCGTTGGAATGTTTTTTTGATTTGGTTAATGTCGTTGAAAAGACATTTGAAATTCCTTTGCTTCAAATGGATCTGTTTCATTCCAATTGTCCTTGGTTCTTTGTTTGTTTCTGCACCTGGTCAGAAGAGGACAAACTATACTATTTATGTTTGATAGTGACCCCTTCAGAAGATGACATAATTAGTCAGAGTCTTCTGATGTTGACATGGCCTAGAGTCTGAATCATTCAGATGTTTTACTTCTTCAGAGTGTCTTCAGAATTTGATTCCTTCAAAGGCTTGTATCCTTCAGAATTTGGTTCAGAACTTTACCTTGTCTTCAAATTTCAAATGCTCTTGAATATGTTATTTCAATACCAAAATTTGATTTAATACATTGAGTTTTAGTCTATGGTCCATACATTAACATATCTAATTGTTCTTTTAATACATTGTTATCATCAAAACTTCAAAGACATTATACAAAACTCATTTTAGTTCAACATACATTTAAGACCAAAAATTTGCACCAAAATTAAAAATTTTGAGTTTTGGGATGGAAGAGGGAAAAAAGTTGGGAATGAAAAGTGAGCTGAAAATGTGTTGACTTATGGAAAATGCCGGAAACAGCAGCCGTTGGGAACAGTTAACCATAATGTTGGTAGTGAATTGAATTATATTGCTCATAAACTAAACTAGTCACATTGTTTTAACGAAAGTAAGGTGCTGTGCAGTGTACAAAAAATGAGAGTCCTTGTTGTTGGAGTATTACTCTACTTTGTATCATTATTATAGAAAAGATAACATTTAAATTGCTCCAAAAATTCAATTCATTTTTAAAAAAATATGATATTTTATTCCGAAAATAAAAGATTATTTTATTTTAATTGCAAATGGTGGGCTTTCCCTCCAAGTTTGGTTAAGTCGTTACCGTTAAATAACCAGAGAGAGAGAGAAACACTGAACTCAAAAACATTTTCCCTCTCTTTCTCTTACAATTTTCTTCTAAATTTCTTGCTAAAGAATCAAGCAACACTAAACAGAAAACTAAAGCTTCTTTCTAATGGAGTCCGAGCTAGAATTTCATGATGATCTCAATGAGAAAGTGAAGGAAAACAATAAGGAGGTATTCCAAGAGTGAAACAGATTTCATGACTCGTAATGATTTGTTCAGAAGCGAACCGAACATCAGTTTCCGTCGCAAAGCAGTTTCAACGATAGCTGTGGTATGTGATCATTGAAAAGAAGGCTTAGATTCACACTCCCTTATAGTTTGTTTTACATACAGATAAAATTCTCGTCTCGTAATCGTTGTTAGATTCTTGTTTTTTCAGATTTGCTTTTTGTTTCTTGAGAAATTTCTTTGTTCTTTTGTTAGTTAGTTTCTTTTATGATTTCTTTGTATCTTTATGAATTCTCACTGTCTTTAACTTTGAATTCCATAATTAATTTAAATTGTCCAATTTCCTTTTTTGGATTTGTGTCACTTTGAATGAAAAATTCACTTTTCATATATTTATTGTGCTACACACCAGCTCTGGAGAAGATACTGTGCTAAAGCTTTTGTTCCTAATCTTGATGCATATGTTCCATATTTGGCGATGAACTATTTTGACCGATACTTGTCAAGAAACTATGAGACCATCGAGGTAATAATAACATATATATTTTGCAATTTTTTAAGTCTTATTTTTCTTGAAATATTATTGTGTTAAAAATATCAAAATCTGTTGTTTCTGCAAGGGTATGGAAGGTGGTGGGGTTGCAGAAAAATTGGAATTAATTTCAGTTTCTTGTCTCTACATAGCAGGCAACACGAGGGATATCCATATCTCGGTATGCTAAGCTCTTTGTATAATATCAATTTCTAATATTGTTCATAAATTCACTAAAAGAAGTTCTACTTTTGCAGACACATATAGTTATACCAAACCCAAATATGGTAATGAATATGGTAAATGATATCCGGAGTGTGCTTAATATTGGAAAAAGCTGGCAACTAAATTCAATAACTGCATTCACCTTTTTGGACTACTATTACCCATATTTCAAACCAATTGGTGTTTTTAAACATCGTTGCCTTAATGAGATCATAGTGCAAGCTCAAGGAGGTGAGCAAAACAAACATAGCATTGAATATAATTGGAATTTGGTTTTCAATTGGAATTCATTGGATTTTGGTTTTCAATTTACTCTGCAGAACATGCATTTGCTGACTACAGGCCATCTATAATCGCTTTTGCTGCTTTCATGGCTGCTTGTAAACGTGCATACCCCTCAAAGCATGATGAAATTGAACATGCCTTACGGCTTTCGGAAATTGGCCCTAGAGTATGTTGATTAAACAATTTAGTGCATCATAGCGTGTTATTTCTATAATTATCTCTCAATTTCTCAAAAAGTAAAATATTAAAAGCAACATTGCATATATTACTTATGTCATAGGTTTTTTAAATGATCTTTCAGGCGCAAGTGGAGGAATGTGCAAATATGCTGGTCATTCTCTGCGATGAAAAACAGATTAAGATTGAGCCCTCAGAAACAAAAGATGTAACAGAAAAGGAGATTAAGGCTAGAATCCCATCAGCATCCGGAAAGGGCAAGGCAGTAGTGGAAGAGGGTCGCGATAAAAAACACAATACGATTGAGGCCTCCGAAACAGAAAATGTAGCGAAAGAAGATGTTAAGGCTAGGATACCATCAATACCGGAAAAGACAAATGCAGAAAGGGAAGACGGTTCACTTCTAGGCGTTGATGTCCATCAAAAGTTTGTAGAGCTTGTAGCGCCAAAACCGGCAACGATGAAATTTGGGCTTAAGTGGATATCAAGTGAAAGAAAACCTGTGCAGCCAGCAAGTATTGGCTGCAGTAGCTGCACCATCCTTTAGTTCTGGTACTGCGAATCATATAGTCTAGGATTTGATCTGGCTGTACTATTCATTTTGTTGTGTTCTAGGATTTGAATTTGGTTTGTGTCCAGTTCAAAATGTGGTCAAGTAGTTTTTTCAAGTAGTTTTGTAGTCTGTTATTAGTTATTACCATTGAAAATGAATTTTAATACTTTTCTAATTGAATTCTCACAAATAAAGGAAATGTTTTAAGCTCTTTTTAGGTGTTATATATCTCATTGTGTAGTGGTTTACTATACAATTAATATAATGAGAAAATTATTTTTAGAAAATGTACTTGGGTATAAAACAAGATTAACCATGTAAAAAGTGTATAAAAGAAATCTATGCAAACTTTTAATTTTATATTTTTACAAATATCTCTACAACTAAATATTCGTACTGATATCGAAAGAGTTTGTTTGGTCGCTATCTTAGAATGATGTCATTTGACTTTACATACTTATTTTTTGAATGTAATGGATGCATGATGTAATATGTTTTGGAGAAATAATATTGTATAACCATTTTTAACTACTTTTGAACAATTATCTATCTCACGCTCACATCATGTGTTTACTCTTTTTTGTTTTCCTTTTTGTCTGTCTATTGTTGTTGACCAATAGAAAGAGAGAAAAAGAAGGTTGTCACCAAAGTTGATACTAAATGGTTGTACAAATACCATTACTCTATGTTTTGAATGTAATTTGCATTAACCTCTTTCTTTTTTAGCTATAAATGATCATTATGTAAGACTTGGGAATTATGAGTCATCTTGTTTTCGTTAGGGGAATCCTATCAAGTAATGAAAAACAGGATGTTACAACAAATGCATAAGATTCTAAAAATCGTAACACTTCCACCCCTTCTTAATCAACCACAGTCAACGGCTACAAAATCTTGCAACCGTCGACCACCGACTATCTCACCATCACTCAAAGATCTCAGTGTCCTACTCTTGCTCTAGAAAAGAGGACTCCCAAAGTTTTCCAAACTCCTAATCTTTTGGAGAATGAGATGCTAACCTTGATTGTTGGACATAGGGTTGTTAAATTTTAGGGTGGTTGACTTAGCATTTAGATTCGGATCATATTACATAGCAATTGGCTAATGAACTAAATTTAATTAATAAGTTAATTATTGAACAAGTCCTGAACCATATTTGAGTTGGTTCGATTCATTTCCAACCTTATTTTCGAGTTGGTTATACTTTAGACAATTTTCGACAACACAATTCCTATTTGTTAACAGAGCGGCTCATTGGATTAGATATCTTCTTGCCCAAATATATCAACCAGAATTTCTCATCTCACAATGGCTATTTCCTTTTATACTTCAAAAAAGATTAAATTCATAATGAATTTACTCAATTCTAGTAATTTTAAATACATTCAATGTAAAATAACAATAGACATGTAAAAGTGATTCGTTTGGAACGATAAATAAGAGAAATCGAATAGGAAGAAGTCACCAAAATAACTAGTTTGTGTTAAAGCAAGCCTTTTCTTGAAGGAGACACTCTTTCAGGAGAATATTTTTCTCCATATCTAAATCAAACAACTATATTGTTCTTTTGTATATATCCATTTCTCGTTTTTGTCTTCCAATCCAATCCAATTATATATACATTTGCCATCTTGCAATCTAAACATCACGATGGGGGGAAGCAGCATAAAGTACTGCTCTTTTTTGTTGTATTTTCTGCAGAAAGCAGTATAAAATCGCACAAAATGTCTGCTGCGCTAAAAATCACACAATGCACTCATTCTCAATCATCTCCTGAACCTCATTTATTACCAAATATGCTTTGTTCCCACCAATGACTTCAGCTTGTTTCTTGCTGTCTTTCCATAGCTGCAAAGGAAACATATTTAAACCCCCGGCAAAAGAAGAATACAACAAGTTTATCAAATAAAACGCTACGGTGCTTACTTGTATGGTTGGCATTTTCTGCAATGATGATTGAGAGATCCACAACATGCAATACATGGAAGAAGAAATATTATAAGAAAAGTCTCAATAGCTCATTTAGTTGAAGCAAATAGAACAAACGGAATGATATATAACATGCAGTGGATACATGAAGTAGTGGTTCAAGCCGGTTACCATTCATGCTTAATAAAACCAGGAAATCATTCAGATGTTATCACTATGATTCCCTGCCCCTCCAGCAAAACAACCCAGTAACAAATAAAAAACCAACCAATTTCAACTAGATAGGATTGACAATATAACATTGTTCAAATGATAACAATAAGCTCAGTCAAGCACCAATTTCATAGAATGGTTCTTTTCATGAATTTTCCTTTAGTTTCCCTTAATCTTCATATGCCTCTCTTTATTGAGTTATGCTCGACTAGATCAACTGTTTTTAGTTCTGCGGTCACTAACTGTTTTCTCCAATCATACAATTTAAAAGATACCAGACAATTTTCAAAAGGCACAACAACTTTAAAAGATCCTGAACAACCTTCACAATCATGGATTGTGAAAACATAACAATTTATAGATGCCGCGTATAATACGAGATCTTTCCTTAATGTTTCTATACAAGTTTCTATAATATTTCTTTCATTTCAAATTCAGTAATTCCCTTTATATACTCTGTTTCCAAAGGGGCCCAGGACATAATTGATTGGGTGGTTAAGAATTAAAATAAAGGCTTAGCTGAAATAATAGAAGAGGGTAGAAAAAGATTCATGCAGAATGTTATTATTATTAGGGATCCAAGTAGTAGCTTAGTTATAAAAAGAAAATTCTCTTGTTGAAGATACCACTAGATGGAGAATTTTCTCCTTTTAATGTCTGTCATTCAATCAACTATCATGGAACAGTTCTGTTTCTCTTGGAATTAGATCACTTTCCATTCTCAAGTCAATACGCCACACACCCATATTTAGATAGTTAACTTTTTTAAGAAAAAGCCATGTGATCCACACACATATAGTACTTATTGCTGCAGAACACACATGAGCACATCTGTTTGTGAGACATTGATATGTTACATTAATTTAATAACAGACAAATATCAACACTTTGCACATAAAACTGAGATAGCAAAATAAAAGAAAGAAAATAATGTGCAAGCTGGATCAACTTACAGTTACACCAGCACGAGCAACAAGTTTGTGTGAAACTGCATTAACATCCACACTATAGAACTGCAAGCTACACGAAATTAACAAACATATCCTTGATTGAGTTGACAAATTCTGAACTAAAATGTGATGACAGCAAATAAAAATTACACATGTAAAGTGTCTTCACTATACTCTAAAATACAAGTATCTTCACAAATATAAGTTAGTTGGAAGTATTAGAATACAATTCTGGATTCATTAGCATGCTTGTAGCCCAAAATCACTACCATATTTGACACAAGTCAAAATATAAATCAACTATGATTAGTAGCTGTTCAATAGCTCTGTAATCAAAATTTTCTGAGCTACTTTCCTTAATGTACTCAAGTATAGATGAACTGCGCACACACAACACACGATTTCTCCTAGTTTTCTCTTTTTAATAATTAGAGCATTAACATCCACAATAATCAGGGTCTATTGTCTCCGTCAGCGCATATCCCACAGTTGCTTGCTGCTTGTGAGTATCGCTGCTTCATTTTAGGATACTTGTTCCCAGGTTTGAGGAAGCCTATAAAACTTGCTGTTCAAGCGAGTGCTTTTTCCCCAACCTAATAATGTAGACGGTGTCATTCATCATTGTTGAGATGATTTTGATGGTTTAGGTTTTAATACGTGTTGTTCAGGTCTAGCAGGTGGCTGTTAAGGCCGTTCCATGATTTGGGATGTGAAGTTCTCATGTCTTCAACGAAATTTCTTGGATGCTTATGTTGCTTTGTTGTTCTTGTTTGTGGTTTAAGGTTTCTGTACACGACTTCAAAGGAGTTGAAGCATATGCAATGTTGTCCGATGATGTCAACCGCAACTTGAAGTGGTTGTGTTGACATGCTTATTGGACTGGTGATCTCTATTATGCTGTCAAAAGAGTTCGGGATTGGTACTGTGTGCACTAGTTAAGGATGGCTTTTAGTATTGCCAAGTGGTATGAGATCCAGAGCCGGAAAGACAAGCATGGAGGTTGACTGGATCACAAAAGCGAATGGTTAAAAAATGAAAATTGTGTCATGTGCTTGGAATGTAAGCTACGAGAAGTTGCAAGAAGATTTAGGGGGCCTCACTTGAAAAAAAGTCAAATACGTATGGGATATGTATTCAGAGGGCTGAGTTTCCTAAGCTTCATGAATTAGAGGAGGCTAAATGTTTTTAAATCTTGGCATTATTTGTGTTGGGAAATATCAGATGTTTGATAAATAGAATCACAAACACAACAACACAATTTGACATGATTAATACCAAAATGCCAACATACTTGGAAAAGGGATCGAATTCCCTATGAACAACAATGTATTAAAATCCTCTCCCTCTCTAACTTGTCAAAAGATAAAGGTGAAAACCCTTTTCCCATTGCTTTACAAATTTTAACGGATACAGTTGAAAACCATCCTCTGCAACAGTACTCACAGCTTTATGTCTCCAATCTCATACCCGAGACAATGCCTAATATCAGTATTTATATGACTGTATCCCACAAGAACTTGCTCAGCCACCCTTACACACTCTTTGTTATTTAATGACTTTCCTAGGTTTTTATTTTTTTTGAAAAAATAACCCGCATATCCATTATATTAATAATGATCAGGGTTGTATTTAAAACATGAACCTGCTAATAAAATAAGAATCTACAAACACTTGTCAAAATAGGAATTGGCGTTCTTTTGCATGTTTATTAATTTGTATTTTAACAAGTTTAATATGCTTCAGCTTGAGAAGTAATTTAGAGAACTTAGTATCACATGTTAATTAATATCAGTCAGCCAGACGAGTCCTTGATTAGCTCATTTACTTAATGCCTTATCTCAGTATAAATAAATTGGATTGCATGTACACATGGCACAAATGCTTAGAATAAAGTAAATTAAAGCTATTGAAAATTTTCTCACTCACAATGGACATTAAGGTGTTATAAAGGAAAAGTTCTGCATATGTAAACGTCCATGACAGATACGCTTTGAAACTATTAAATTCTGTGTGATAATCAAAAACAGATGCCAAATTCCTTGGATGAGGGATCAAATTCCCTACAAACAACATTGCAATAAAATCTTTTGAGGAGAAAAGTTGCAAATCCTCTCCCACTATAACTTGTCAAAAGATAAAGGTGCAACCCCTTTTACCATTGCTATTACAACTTTTGATGGATAAAGTTGAAAACCCCTCTGCAACAGTACTCACAATTTTATATATCCAATCCCATAGCCGAAAAATGCCTAATATAAGTATTTATATTCCACAACAACTTTCTTGATAATGAACCATTATTGCAGTTCTGTGTGATAGTTAAAAAAACAAAAAGGAATCTCACCTTGGATAATAGTCTACTGCCAACTTTTCCAATTTGGGTTTTAGATATATACATTTTCTGCACCAATTAGCCATCCTGCAACCAAATAATCTCAGCTCAAATCCCATAAGAAGAGTTACTTGTTAAACAGAAAAATGAAAGAAATATAAGTTTATCATGCAATGTAACAGTTAAAATAAGATGTTTCTGCCGACATCAAGTCCACTACACCGCTTTTCAGAGGTATTGTCCGTTTTGTGTCTTGTGTAAGCCCTCAAGGTTTCATACTTAATTAAAAGGCGTCTCAGTGGGTTAAAGAGAATAGGTGTTTATAAACTACTCTTAGCCTGATTTCAAGCAATGTGTGACAATTTTGGTATACTAAAACATAAGGCCTCCTAAATGCTTAAGAAATATTACTACGCTCAAATTACCATAACACACAAACCACCAGTGTTTTGGACCTAACAGGGCCTTCATTGCATGACATCATTAACAAATTTTTCGAAGGTTAAAATGCTTATTAGCTTCAAATTGTAATTTTGGCAATACGATTGTATATGTACAATCATTACCTCTCCTCAAAAGAATGTTACCTTCAAAGACTAATTGACTAGTATGAACTCTGCACATAAACTCATAAGTGTAAACCCTGAAAACATTGTAAATAGGCCAAATACCACCTAAGATTTTAGGTTAGATGTTTATAACAAGTTAGTTTTAAGTTTTTTTTTTTTTTTTTT
>Ga0099826_10000334_pt1 | contig 21432 bp, 5 predicted proteins | sample Mtrugardesep15_FD_76830 | JGI IMG/M metagenome (GOLD analysis project Ga0099826, IMG submission 76830) | Root nodule microbial communities of legume samples collected from California, USA - M. trunc garden sep15 | ecosystem: Host-associated > Plants > Roots > Nodule | place: USA: California... | reverse complement strand
GGTTTCTTTTCTTTTTTTGGGTAACAAGAGAATCTTAGCCCAAAAGACAAAAATACATAAACAACAATTGGTCATTTTCATGTACCAATTTATTTTTATAAACTTTGGGATACAAAACTTTTGGATATTAACGGCAGAAATTTTACACTTTTAAAGCTAAGAGGACTATTTCGTCAATTTCTTTTCTCTATCGCGCAATATTGGCTCCAAATTGTCTAACCTTATTCTCAAATGGGCAAGAGGTAGACACATGAGATGGAAAAGGGTACATGTAAGTTAAGTGGCCAACTCATCAATATTTTTACATGAGGAGTTTGGATCTTATTTGAATTTCAAAAGTTAACTCATAAAGGTGCTACTTGTAAAAGAAAAAAGAAAAAATATGAAGGTGCTTATATATATTACACAACCCATAAATTTGACAATGTGAGACTCCAATTCAATTTTAATATCCACCTTCATTCGAGCGTAGATTTAGTCCAATCACCATATGTTCTACAAAATCAAGTATATTAACCAGGTTAAACGAGCTTCTATGCCACATTCAAAAGCTAGTTGATAAAGGGCCCGTTTGTTTCAGATTTTTTCCAAAAAAATCTATTTTTTTCCTTAAAAAAATCACTTTTTTCATTTTTATGTGTTTGTTTAGGATTTTTAGAAAAATCATTTTTTCAAAAAAATCTATTTTGATCCTAAAATGAAAAGCTATTAGGATTAGCTTTTGTCAAAATCTATTTTTTTCAACAACAAGGAAATAACTCATGTGCATGTTAGAACTCTTTTTTTTTTAAAATGGATTTTTATGGATAGTATGCAAACACAAATAACTTCTGATTTTTTTTAAAATCTCTAAAAAAAAATCTCTAGATTCTTTTGACACAAAATCTATTTTTTTTAAAAAGCTTAAATAAACACACCCAAAATTATGAGAGAGAAATGCATATATATACATTGTACAACTAAGAATTTTTAACAATGTCGAACTACAATACAATTTCAATACTTTTTTTTACAGAATACAATTTCAATACTTATCACATCAATTAACATTAACATAACTAAAACATATTTATTTTTGTAACATGATGTGTGGAAATTGATAATAGCATAAACATAAGGGACTAAAAAGACATTTTGTTGCATGCTATTAACATAATTGTTCGCAAATTTATTTTTTATCTTTAACGATATTTAATATGTTATTGTATTTGATGTAGTATGTCAATTTGAATATTTTTTCTAAAATAAAATACTATTTTTTTCTCATAAAAGTAAAATAAAATATTGGTAAAATAACGTGTGAAAATTACTCATGCATCACTCGGTCGTTCTCTTTACTCATTTTGGGCAAAAGCCGCAACTGAGAAAGAAGGTCGAAATCAATGGCGAATGCATTAGGCACCAAAATCAACACTCTTCAAAACTCTTCCATTCTCAAATCCACCTTCACTTTCATCAGAACCCTTTCCACTTCTTCTCCTTCACCTTCTTCCGATGCCGCTTCCGATACTACTAAGAAATCAAAGCGAAGAAAGAAGAAAAACTTTTTCGAAGTAGCTCAGTTTTTACCTAACTGGGGAATCGGTTATCACATGGCCAAAACTCATTGGAAGGAAGTTTCTTATGAAATCACCAAACTCAATCTCTACAAGGTTGCTTTTTTTCACATTTCATTTTTTCTCTCTTAAATTTCACATTTTCATTTTTTTTTTTATAATTTTTTTTTTTGCAGGATGGAAAACATGGAAAAGCATGGGGTATTGCTCATAAAAATGGTGAGTTTTTTATTTTTCAATTGGGTTCATTTTTCTGGTATTCTAGTTATGCTCATAAACTGTTTGATAAATGTTCTAAGTCGGTATTTTTATTTATTTATTTCTGCTTTATTAGTTATATTGTATCTTATATCAAATTCAGTTGATAAGAGCCTTAGCTTTCACATTTTGGAATAAAAGTCTGTAACTAAGTCACCGATTTGATAATTTAGGGCGTAAGAATTTGCTACACTGTTTAGTAGAATTTATGAAAACAACTTATGACATGTTGATAAGCTGTTTTCAGCTTATTTCCATAAGCTCTCTAGGATAGTTTATGAAAATATATTATAGATTATACAAAAATAGTTTGCTTCTAATTTATATTGTGTTATAGAAATAGCTTATTCATAGGTCTTTATGTTATAAGTCTCAAAATAAGTTGTTTATCCAAATAGGACTTTATTGGGATAGACTTAAACTTGTCTTTCATGCTGCTACTAGTTTCTGGTCACATTCTGAAGTTAATATCTTTATGTTTTTAGACGACAAAGTTTGATACTAGTTGCTCTGTTGGGAACTGCCATTGTGTGATAAAATAACTCCGGTCTTCTGTTTTAAATCAAAGTAGATCATGGCTGATTGCTCTTTTGTCATAGTCTTATTTGGTTCGCTTAATCTTGGTTTTTCATGTAAAAGTATAACCGTTGTTGTGTTTTCTTCATCGTTGAGCATAGTGAATACATTTTCTATCCACTTGCATGCAATTGGCTTGTTACATTCTTGTTGGGGGAAGGTTTATTTAGAGTTGTAAAGAACTTAAATCCAGATATTGCTTGGGGTTCACATTATTGATTCTTCGAGTCCTCAAATTATCTTGTGATTTTATGAGTTGTGTTTTTAAGTTTTAAATCATGAATAAAGAAGATGGATGTATTTTTGAGTGTCGGAAACTATGGAACTTGCTTGTTGAGAATTACCTAAAATTTATGTTGATGCTCAAATAAGCCAACTTATTTTTATGTTTAAGGTGGGTCCCAAAATCTGCTTTATTTGATATAAGTTCCATATGGTCATTATCAGTAGAATTAGGAGTTTTATTCAGCTTAACTTGAACACTGGGTCACTTACCGAGGCTGTGCAGAATGGTTTTTGGATTTTTTATGAGGATATCAATATAGAACCATCTGCTGTACACTCCATTTAATTACCTTTTTTTGAAGGGGGTGGTTAATTTGTGACAACATGTAGGGCAGTGATTTTTTGCTATTTGCTTCTTTTCTTCAAAAAAGTAATTAGATTCATTTCTGGTTTTGTTATAAAACATGTTGGTGTTCGAAGAGTTCAGTTTGTTGTATGCTGCTGTTGCTAGTGTAGTAGATGGACATCTTAGATGTTTATTGTTAACCAAATGTTCGATATAGTATTTTTATTTGTAATAGCCTTGTTGGAATGTTCTACTAAGTTACTGACACTGCTAGATACTTGTGATTTGGTTCTGGATTTGTGAGGAAATCAATTATCCTTTGAAATTTTCAATTTCTGTTGAGGGATAGAAGAAGCATGTTTAATAGAAATAAAGATGGGAGAGTAAATCCCAAGGAAGGATAAAAAAAATGCGTCTAAATAGAAAAGCAAACAGTGGCTAAAATAAAACTTAACAGCTCAATTTCTTTGCCATATTAGTGAAGAGGTTCCCCTGAAACAACCATATTAATGGAGCTCCAAAGAGAAGTCATAACAACAGTCATATCACAGATCTAATCTAAGGGTGACAGTCATATCACAAAACTAATCTAAGGGTTTAATGATATATGGAGAAAGCTTATGAAATACCGGTCATGCTTTTGCAGCCAACATGCTTAGAGACTGCATAAACTGCAAAATTGATATTCTTGGTTAACTAAATTGATAAATAGTTATTTTCAATAAGGTTGTTGTGAAGTCCTTATCATTCCAGTGACGAGTAAGTAACAACTAAACTAGACTAACATTTGGTTGATGAAAAACATAACTTTAAAACAACCCAGGGTATCCTAGAACATGTTATTTTGTGCGGATGAGAAAAACTTTTAAAGTTTGAGACATGCATTAGTTTTATGGACTTTGTGGCGTCAAATGTCAATTGATCCATGTACCTAACTACACATGGTAAGAAAAGGCTTAGTTGTTGTAAGGTCTCTGAATATTGGGTTTGGGTCGAATGATGGATCATAAGGTCAGATTATATTGGGATGAAACTCTGCATGAATCTTCTTGTGCACAATTTAGATTTTTCTCCATGGGTCTAAAGTTGAGATTATGAATTTTTGTAGAATTATGGTGTACTTGGTACATAATTCAATACTTAGAGAGTGATTTATTATGGTGTACTTGGATAGCTGATGTTAAACCAAGACGAAGTCCCTGTCTAACAAACTTTTTTATTGTGACTTGACTCTGGACATAAAGTTGAACTCCATTTTCATGTAGAAAGTTATTGATAATTGAAAAGCAAAGTGAATGACACTTACTTTATAGTGGATCTTTTTGGGCTACCTGTTTTGGTTCTATTCTACTTATAGATAAAATTATTTTATAATGAAAGCCCCTTGTAAATGGTATAATTAGTAGCACAGCTGAAATTGTCATATTTCAGCTTGACTCGAGGTTAGGTTTAGATTTCAAAGTACAGGGTCTACTCCCCATCAGTTATGATTGAAAGTATCTTTATCATCGTAGGGTAAGGTTTTCTCCATTTGATCAAAGCAGTAGACTTTAACCTATAAAATGAAGATGTATTACGTTTCATCAATTCTAAGTGTGTAGTGTGTAAATGAAGGTATTGCATATCAGCAGGGATTTTCCATGCAAGTGTTATTACGGTAGGACTTGAACATGCTCGTGATTTTGAATGCTTTCAATCTTTGTATGAGGTCAACGTTGTCTTTTTCATTGGTGTAATTGTGCTTCATGTAAAATTATATGGTCTTCTATAAATCTCATAAAATTTGCTTGTACGACAATTGTATGTGTTGCTTGTGTGGAAGCTTAGAGGCTTAACTATTCAATAAATTCTGAGAATTTGTTCTAGCAATAATTTGGTATGAAACATTATGTACGAAAAATATTCTCTGCATGCTTTGATATCATGTAAATTATTGCAGGTTTGCCTATAGTAGATGCTCCTAAAAAAATTAGTGGAGTTCACAAGCGTTGTTGGAGGTACCTCCCAAGTGTAGTAAAAGCATCAGAAAGTTCACCAATCTTGACAAGTTCCACAGACAGTGACTTAAAAGTTGAACCCCAAGCAAGTTAACGCTTTGTATTGACTCTCGATTTGGACTTATGTTATCGACATTATGCCTTGTGTCTTAGATTATATTTTCAACTGGCATAGCTGTTTTTTACTATGTTAACATTTCTGGTCATTCTTGGAATATACCTTTCGTATTCATGTAAGGTTCCCGTGCTTCTTTCTTTTAAATATCTGAGTAAATGACCTCCTGACACCATGAAATTTGCTTTGGGAGAGTAAGCTGAATAGATTTAATTCTTTCTTGATGGGTATTTGTCTTTGGCCTTCTACTTTATATCTATCTATTATTATTTCAAAAAATGCTTCTTATTGCAAAGCCATTTACCTACGAAACTCACGAACGACGTGGACCTCCTACATGAGAAAAGCTGCCAGTCCTCTCTCAATATGGGTATTTATTTTCTGCAATTGGAGGAAAATTGTGATGAAGGTTGAACAAGACTGTTAGCGTTATACACTACCAATTCAATGATGGCTGCTCTCTAGAATTCTCTAAAAAAAGTGCATTTCATGGCTAATAAAATTGGGGAGCTATTTTCTCACTTTAGAGTCACTTTGAAAGTATATTTTGCAAAATAAAAATACAATTTTTATGCTGAAGTACATTTTTTCCGTTTAAAATATAATTTCAGACTCGTGTTTTTTGAAAAGGAGGTGAAAAAAGAAACCCTCTGAAATTAGATGATTTGGATATTGTTGTGATTAGGTGTAATTTATCTAATCTTTACATTTTTTTTACAGAAATCTAATCTTTACATGTGTATGCAAATATTTATATAAGAACAAAAATTTCAAATAAAACTCAGAAGGGATATGGAAGATGCATTTCTTTCCAAGGTGATGCACGTTCTGTATATGGCAGATTTGTCACAACTTACTTGCTTCCTACGAAAGAAATTCTTACTCGTACAGGGGTTGATGTCTCTCCTACTTCTTTGTTATGTGAGAATTAGGAAGAGTACATTTAACACTGTTTGTTCTTTGTGCTCATCAATTTAGTCACGATAACATTTTGCGTTGGATTGTCAAATTTGTGTGTGATGTTGGTATTATTGATCCTCTGATCATGTGGAACATTTTTGCCTCTCGGAATTAATTCATTTTTGAAGAATTACATTCAATTCGACGTTCATTTATATCAGCTTCCGCAGAGTGGCCTCATTCTCCTATTTGCGAGGTTCGATGGCAGAAAGGTGATGAGCTTAATGTGGACGACATTGCTACGACTAATCCAAGGAGAGCATGATTGAAGGACTTGTGCAAAATTATGATTGAGCTTCCAATTTGGGGTTTTTTTTCACTGTTACCATTGTATTAGAAATTAAGTACCAAACTACCATCATTTTTCAATTAAGTACACTAATACCACTCCTTTTACTGTTGATTTGTTGACTGTTCTTGGGAGACGTGTGTGTTGGCTGGAAACCTCCATTGTTGAAATACCAAGACGTTTACATGTTATCAACGTGTCAAACATCATTTGAACGTCGCCATTTTCTACAAGATTTAACGACTCATACCAAACAAGTTCTTGTGCAAGAGTTATAGGGTATCGATAAACAAGATCGACCACCCTCTTGGAATTGTCTGTTTGAATCTTTGTCTGGATACATTACATTGGATAAACCTATCCAATTTAATGTTTTTCTTCACTCTAAACATGGATGAATTATTGCATGAAAATACAACACATTTTGTGTATGTTCTTTCAACATGTCTATTGTAATATATTTGGACAAAAAACTCTATTGGAGGCATGACAATGGGTGGAATTTCTTAAGATGATGAGTGATGAGTTTTGATGTGCAGTGAACTGAGGAGGAGGATATCTATATATATTGGATTTGAATAAGATAATGTTGACGTCAACGTAATTTGTAAACGCGTTCTGATTAGCTGACTAAGATTTAGATAGATGATGTTGACGTAAGCGCTTACGTCAACATAATCTGAATTTGATTGGCTAAACGAGATTTGGATAAGATAATGTTAACGTAAGCGCTGACGTCAGCTTAACCTATTATCTGAATTTGATTAGTTGACTGAAATTAAGATAATGTTATACATCACTCACGTCAGACAAATTTAAAATATGATTGGTTGTCTGAAATATCATTAATTAAATTTGAGCTTAATGATTTAATTGATACTATTTGGTTTAATTAATTAATTAATCATTTAAAAGAAAAAAATTATTGTTTTTAAAATAAATAAATAATATATTTTTTTTCAGAAAGAAAGAAGAAAAAAAGCTACGACATTATTTAAAACGTGTCGCACTCGAAAACATTAAAAGTGCCGTCAAGTTGAGTTTTGTCGAAAAACCCTAAATCACACATTGGAGCGAATTGAAAGTTTTAGGGTTTAGTTTTGCAGCTTTCAATCAACAATGGCCGCTAATGGAATTCCCCCTTCTGGTCTCGATAAAGATCAGGCAGGTATTCTTTTCATTTTTCTGTTTCTTTACGCTTTCTTTCAAAAATTTATCCCCAGTTTTCATTTCAAGTTTGATTTTTTATTTGTGATTTTTTAATTTTCTTGGATGTGTTTTAATAATTAATTTGGTAATTTTGCAGATATTTGGAATGGCTGAAAAAGAGATGGAGTATAGGGTTGAATTGTTCAACAAGTAGGTTTCCTTTTCACCATAAGCCATTTTCACATTTTGATCAGTTTGATTTTTTAATTAACCATCGATTTAGGGTCTGTATGAATAAACAACTTGTTTGCAGTTATGTATAAGCTTACATATGCTATTTTTATGGCAAATGGTAAAATGAAGTTAAATTGTTTTTGTATATGCGATAAGATGTTTTAAAAGCTATCTGGGAAAACTTATTAAATTAAGTTGAAAATAGTTTATGAAAAATGTTATAAGCTGTTTTCAAAAGTTCTCCCAAACAGCCTCACAAAACTTACGATCATAGATAAACTCAAATAAGCCAATCCAAACAAGCTCTAGTCTCTAAACTATAGTCCTTAAGTATATAAAATCTGTCAATTTAGTCCCTGCTATTAAGATGTTAGAGATTAAATTGTTGGAGTTTCATATATTTTGACAGGTTTCATATAATTTATAGACTAAATTGACAGATTTCATATACTTTAGGGACTAATTATATTTATTCAGTTTAGGGACTAGAATATTTACCTAGATTTCTCTGTCACTGTCATGTTCTCTTGCTTTCGATATTAACTAGAATATTTATCTTGTTATGTGTTTCTTGTGTGATTTTTACAACAAGTTATAATGAAGATTTGTTGTTGGCGTAATTATTCATTTGGCTTACCCCTTTTTGTTTATACTATTCAGGATGACCCAGTCCTGCTTCAATAAGTGTGTTGACAATAAGTAAGAAAAAGCTCTTTTTCTGTTGCATTAATTGTTTGACTCCTTTTGAAGGTCTTCCAATGAAATTTGAGACTGGTTTCTTATTCATTCAAGAGTTATCTGGTGTGACTTGCGAGTGATATAATATTTTTGTCACTTTATCTTCTCAGGTACAAGGAGTCCGAGCTAAATATGGGTGAAAACACCTGCATTGACCGCTGTGTTTCCAAATACTGGCATGTAAGATGTTCCTTGTGTCTCTTTTAATATTGGATGTGTCAAAGTTTTTTTTTTCTTTCAAATCCAATATTTGGTTGTTTGTTTCTCATGCTAGAATAGTTTTTCAAATGTTTAAAGGTACAATTATAGTTGGTTTACTATCTGTTAAAATGTGTGCTCTTTTGAAGTTTCTACTGTTTATTGCCTTGATAGTTTTATGCAATGCAAAACAATTTAAGTGCTTGGATCATTGAAATTATGATCTGAATATGGTTTTTACTTTGGAAAATGCTGATTTGTACCATGGTTAGCAGTGAAAAAACACAAGAATGATTTTTGGCTGTAGATTTACACAATGGCCTCCCCATGATTTCTATTAAATATGGACATAACTGTTTTAGCATTTTCTTTAATGAGACACGTACAATTCTTACCTTTCGTGAACAATACCTTTGTAATATTTAGCAATCCTCCTTTACTTTTGGATTCATGGAAACTGCACTTGTTAACCATAATCTCTGCCTTGTTGTCTAACTGGTGTTTTTTGTTGTTGTCAGGTGACTAATCTAATTGGTCAGCTTCTTGGTACTGGCGGGAAGCAATGATTCAAGTATTTTATATTTGTGTTCTATTTTGTGTTTTGATCTACCTGAGCTAGGACTGCAGTATTAGTAGTTGCAACCTGAGGAAGCTTAAATTTGATATTTTGCAATGTCTTTATTATTTCCCATGACTATGTTGAGGTCAAGCTATTTTGTTAAGAGTTAATACCTGTTGTGAGCTTGAGGTAGCTCACAGAAAACTCTAGAATAATTTACTGAGTTAATTTAGTTCATTCTTCCTTTCTAATTTGACTCTTTAGTTTTACCTTCCGTTTATGTCATCCTGTCAAAAAATAGACTATATTATTTGGTTGGGAGCTAAATAAATCAATGATTCTGTAAGGACACGATGAAAATAATGAGGGTGGACGAGTTATTGCAACTCAAGATTCACAGCTAATAAGCATATATAATTACGCAGACAATTATGAATTTGAACTTTGAATCTTGTTGAAGATGATAATACAGCTAATGTTTGTTGAGGTATGAACGAGTACTAGAAAGAAGGAAAGACTATCCATGTTTCCAATGTCGTGCCTTTAAGATTTTGGTGTGTGCATCAATGTCCATCCCTTGGCTGAAGAAGGCGACTGCTTGAAGATAGAATGCAGTAGGCCAGGTGGGAGATATTGATTGAGCTTGCATGGCGTCTCCTAGTGCTTCTTGTGCCATCTTGTTCATCAAGTAACACAAGCACCGTCTTGCGTACACAGTTGGTGATACCATAGTCCCACCATTGATCAACTACACAAACATGCAACAGAAAAAGAAAGGAAAAAAAACTTGATATACGGTTCAAGTATCGACTAAATAAGTTAGTTTTCTCCTACCAAATATGATTTTAGTAAAACTGATTTTGCCTTGAAAGTTGAAAATACGATTTGATCAAATATGATAAGAAAGGTAACTACTTGTGTTTTTTTAAGAAGCTAACCTAGCCCAACTTAATTAAATTGGCTAGTCCAACTTAATTAAAATGACATCAGAGATAACTCTTGAGAAATAACACACTTCAAAGTCTCAAGTCAATACCATTAGACCAACTAAAGTGGGTTAGTAACTATTTTGTGTTGATTTGAATATTTTAGACAAATTTTTTCATCAATAGAAAATATTCACTGTTTGTAAACAAAAGACATTCATTGTATAAAATTTGTTCTATTAAAAAATCGTGTTCAGCGAACTTTCTACCAATGCAACAGTTGCATTATAGCTGACTTACTTGTGTATAGAAGTCAATGGCCTTGGAGAAATCTCCGACATGAAAAGCAGATTCTCCATGCTTCTTTGAAATCATTGTTTCTTGTATTTGATCTGTCCACATTTGGAATGAAAGCTGTGTTGCAAGGAGGGTACAAGGCAAAAAAAAACATGTATAACATGTTAATAAAGGTCAAGCTTTTTTTTGTTTTTTATAACCCTTTGGTTACTAGATTAAGCTTTGACAAGAACTGTAGTATACAAAAACATTGCTAATCGTTAAACTACAAGATTAAACTTTTTCTAAAGAAATGTGATATTTTTAAGCAATCAAACGTATTTTAATACGTGAAAAAAATCTAACAGTTCATCAAACCTTGATCACCAAAGAAATTGACAAAAACATAATCTTTTTCACCAAAAAGTTGAAGTTAAAACATGAAAGAGGCATCAAACGAAACATACAAAAATACCCAAAAGCAAGTTAGTAAATTTATAGCATTGTGAATTCTAGGAAAAAGACCAAGGTTAGTAGCTGGTAAATTTGTCATAATTAAGCTTTTGAAAAAATTGTTTGGACCAAAAATAAATAAGTAAAGCCTATATATCCTATCAAAGAAATATTCTCTTAACAAAATCATCAGCACTGAGAAACAAATGTGGAGAAGCTTTGATTTACCTCATTTGCAACGTCTTCATCCTTGTATACCCAATATAACAAGTGATGAAACCTGCCAAATAACACTAGCTCTAAACCAAATAAATTTTTGTGCTTCTATCAAGCTTCAATAATATGACACAATACTTGTTTTACAAGCTATCTTAGAAAGCTTATGGAAATAAGCTAAAAACAACTTATGAACATGTCATAAGTTGTTTCCATAAACTCTTACAATCAGTCTCACAAGTGTTTATGCTAACAAATAAGCTTTAATAAACCAATCCAAATAGGCCTTTGTTTAAGAGAACGGAAACAGAAAGTAACAAGGGGAAAATAAGAAGCTCCTACTGAAGTATCTTTCTGAAGATGAGATACAGCATTCACAAGTGACTTGGCATTTGGTTGTCAAAATAAATTTCAAGCACAAGGTCTCAAAACTTCTATGAATCAAAGATTCACTAAACAAAATAAGCACAGTGCAATGAAATAAAGAGAAGAAAGTGTGAAGCGGGTAACAAGAGAGTATACATGGCTGGTGGGATATGCTTTCCACTCAGAAGATCAAGTAAAAGTGTTCCAAAACTGTAAATTACACTTTCTGGAGTGATTTTTCCTGCAAATTTCAATTAACAGTGCTGGTTTAGAAAAGAAATTGATTAAGTAAGAATGCATGAAAAATGTTGACTATCTCCACATCATTTTTGGATTGATAGATGCCAAGAAAGGCTAAAAATGAAGGAATCTAAAATTGCAGGGATAAGATCTATAAAAACAATTCAGGGACTAAAACCAAATTTGACCTATATTACAAGGATCAAAAGCGCTATTAACCCCCATTTTTTTCATTAATTTTTACCTGTTCTCGAATATTTTGGAGGTGTAAAAGCTAAATTTGTACCGTAACTTCTACCATCTCTGTTGTTTTTCGTTAGTCGAAAACAAGACAATCTAGGGTTGCCATCCTGTCCACCATTGATACCATATGCAAACAATAGTTAATAAAAACATGATGATTCAAAAGAGACTAAAACCTAATCATAAAAGCTTACTTGATCAAACAAAATTCTGTAAGCATTAAGATTGTGGTGCAATGCTCTTCCTCTAATGCTGTAGTATTCCAAATCTTGTGCTAAATACAAGACCACTCTCAACCTCATTGCCCATTTCATAGGCTGAGGCTCCGCTACCAGCATATAGTTCACACAAATCACAAACTAGTGTTCTACATGAAGTTTGAGAATTCACAAACTACATAAACAAAATATGGATATAGCAGATTCTTAAATTGAGCCCTTACAGTGAATGAGATGCTTAGAGAGAGTTTCATTAGGCATAAACTCTGCAACTAGCAATCTCTCTTCTCCTTCACAGCAACAACCAACCAAGTTAGCTAACCTATCATTCTGCAGTTTCCCTACTTCTCGTGCTTCATCCTAACATATCCAACCAAACACAACACATCAAACATCAACTTTCATCATATGTAACACCGACATTTCTGAAATTGTAGGTGTGTAAGAGTGTGTCCCTGACATGTGTCGATGCACTATACCAAGACAGCACTCGCACTTGTGAATTGTGATTACATACATTTACTTTTATTTTCCCAAATTATTATCGGTGTCTATATATACCCACACACATGCAAAGTGCAAAATTGAAACCAATAGAGAAGCAAAAACGAACTAGGAATTGGTGTGAATCAGGCCAAGTAGACTTGTTGAAACGCTTCAAAGCAACCAACATTTGATCTTCAATCATTCCTTTGTAGACAACATTGGGAGCCTTCTCACCATGTTCTGATACAATGTTGTCGAGTGAAAATCCTGACATGGCAGTTCTTAGTTGGTTTGGTCCAAGCTAAACTCAGTGAAACCACCCCAAGAATCCTTCTCATCACCCTTGTTCCCATCATCTATCTCCATAATGAATCAAATCAACGTTAAAAAACAAAATTTGAATTTGAAAAAGACGCTGATAAAAAATGCTTTTGTTCTTGTCTTTTCGTTGGCCCGGATAGTGTGAATAGTAAGATAAGTTCACCATGATCAGTTAAGCGATGAAAAGTGGATTTTGTGTTGGAGGGCAAGCAGCATAGACAAAATTTAGATAAGTTCCCATTGCTGAAAATGCAGTAGAATACTACAGAACCACTTCTGTCTTCTTCATGCTCTTATTGTTTGTATCCACTAGATGAAAAGACAAAGTGGTGACAGAGAATAAAGAGAAGAGAGAAAGTTCAAAGGATTTGTGTTTGGTGGTATCAGTCCCTCTCCCTCACCACCTTTCTCCATCATATGCTCTTGCTGTCTCTGCTTTATCATTATTCTTCTATTTTTTTGTTTTCCAAAATTCTTACGTTGAGTAATTTGTTATGGTCTGTTTTAAAAAACAAACCATTTTTATTGTATTCATTATCAAAAGATGTTTGGTCACCAAATGGCTGCGGTTTACTTTTCAACACACACACACATCTAGCTAGCGGTGAGGTTTGGTACTTTGGACCAATAGTAAGATGGTAAAACTAATATTTCACATCTATATTTATACAAATTGAAATATAATTTTCTATTGTGCAACTTGTTCAAAAAAAAAATAATCTATTGTACAGAGGAGTAAGAGTAAATACTTTGACATGACAAAAGATAATTATGTGATTTAAGTTTCTCAGGAGAATAATAGTGTAAGCTTTACTTTGAAATACAAATAAATATCTATCATTAGGCAACATAATATGAATGTTACGAATTCAGATATATCATATTGAAAGACTACTATTTTATTTGGTCAGATTGAGACAATTTCCCATCATACACAAGAATATTATAGCAGTAATTATATTATTTACCCTTTTAATTGTCTTTGCTTATCATATATATTATAATTAAAATATATATTTTTTATAGCATAATTACTTTTTTATTCACCTTATTATAGTCATGTGTGATTTTAATCTGTAAACACTTAATGATTGTGGTTCAATTGGTTGAACTTGAACATGATAATCTTGTGGGAAATATGTAATTTCAATATTAGAGATTAATCAAAAAGCAAGCGGATCATAACAAAACTGCAAGAAATAATGGTGGCCTTTTGGCTTACAACCTCTTTGGTTATTGACACCTTGAACTCCAATCAACAAAGGGTCTTTTCTTGATCAACCTTTCCAGCTCTGTGCTCATTAGTCAGTAGTCACTACTGACCTGAACCCAAATTTTGTTGCGACTTGCTGGGGACTACAGTTAGTACAAATAATATTTCTGGTCTAATATTATATTTAGTTATTTACAATGAAAATATGAGATATTTGCAACTGATTTCCAAGATTAATACGCCTTGGTATAATCATCCTTGCTAATGAGATATTTATAAACTGGGGAGGACCAGCGGCATATATGTTCTGCTTTTTCAACCTTTGCAACTTCGTATTTTCCAAATGTACTTTCCGTAAATCATTGGTGTTCGAATCTCTAGAGTTTGAAAGGTGAAACACCAATCATAAACTGAAAGTACGTATTGAACTCAACTCTAAGATTCGGACACCAATGATTTACCAAAATTTACATATGGAACTCAACTGTCAACTCTCTTTTGGAAATCAGGCTTAGTAGTACACTTGTACATCACATTACCTCAAGATGCCATGTTGAATGTGGTCACTACTCACCCATTCGATAAAATGACTCTAATTACATGATTTATTGATCAACCAGGTGAATGAGACAAAAATGAAATACCAAAAGATAAAATGCAATTTACTGCTATTCACACTTCAACTAGTTGTTAGTTGACAATGATTATTTATGATCGAGTTATGAGCTTGCAAGGCTTTCACCTATGCGGCACATAAGAATAACATACTACTCTAATAAAAAAAAAACAAATATTTGCTAGTTACCCACGTTATGCACTTAATGGCAACGAGACATAAGATTTGACTTTACTCCATAAAATTTAGACCCTTCCAACTGGAGAGACAGGAGGATAAGCAGCATAACTTGCAGGAATGTTGTCAGATTTACCATGACCCTTTAGTTCATCTGTTTGAACCAATAGAGATTCCGCCCGATTCTTTCCCTCGATAGAGTTTCTTGATCCAGAAAGTTCGTAAGGGAGTTTGCCATCCACCATTGCAATGCAAATGGAGAACGCTTGCAAGGGTGAAAGTGATGAACCAAAAGCTACTGAATATACTCCAGGTTCAAAATGGGAAAAATTGAAAACAGGACGGTTATCTTGACATTGTTCAGTCCCCTGTATTTAGCATTCATAGTTTAGATAAATTAGTAATCAATTATCTACAGGCTAACCAACTAAGATTAATCTGCAATATGCTAGGAAGGATAACTAACTTAAATTAATGGAAGAGAAAATACCTGGAAGAAAAGCTCATACTGATCTGCAAAATAAGCTTCTGATGTTCTTGATTTTCTGCACGTTTGATTATTGTTGGCAAGAATTTTTAGCTTACAAGCCAAATCCCAACCTCCGCAATCACAGGATCCACCAGTTTTCCAGCGCTCAATCAGTGACGAAGGTCCACCATCACTTGGAAGACTATGAACCCCGCTTGGAAGCACCACGGTTACCTGTAGTAGGTCTTGACATTCGTGCTGATGCGTATGATTGATAGCTTTGGGTGATTTAACAACTATAGCAGCAAGCTCGTCATCTGGATGATAGTCAGCCACCTGAGCATCTCCTTGCTTTAGCTTTACAGAAAACAAAACAAACTCTTTTGTGATAGAGTCCACACGGTTCTGGCTATTTGAATCATCATAGTGCAAATCAGAAAACTTCATTTGAGCAATGACATGGCGAACGTAATCAGGACCTTTGCTTTTTCCTGTGTTATTTGTCCGACTTCCATTCTTCTTTTTAACCTCCCTGAATGTGAAAAAAGTATAGATACAACTACATTCACCTTGTCTTGGGACGGTTGAGTACTTCACTGTGGCAGCGAGAATGTTGCTATTGTTGCCAACAGCAAATGTAAAAAGGGGCTGACCATTCTTCATGGATATTCTCAGTAGAGCTTGAGACGTCGAAGGTATATACCTCTCTTCACTTGACGATTCCGCAGTGTTAACTGTGGAACAACCAAACCTCTTGTCCTTGTCCAATTCTTTCTCAGGTAGTATAGTGGAACACTTCCCATTACCTGACCTACCACTCTTATTTGTTACCACAGTCTCTTTCTGAAATAAATTTATGGAGTGATGGCAGTTTGCTGCCTTAGGTTTCAGCAGTGGATCAAGTAATCTCCTTAAAGGACTGGACCTGCTTTTACCAGCAGCACCTGATTTGTTGCCTGAAATGTTTGAACCAGCATAACCTCTTGCATTTTCTGAATCTTTTTGAGATACCTCCATGGAGTTATGGCAGTTGGCTGCCTTTGGTTTCACCAATGGATCAAGGAATCTCCTCAAAGGGCTGGACCTGTTTTTGCCAACATTTCCAGGTTTATCACTGCCTGTGATGTTTGAGCTAGCATGACCTCTCACATTTTCTGAACTAGGTTTATGTGTGGCTATGGAGCTCTGGTGTGGAACATATGCAACCTCTTTACAGCCAGAAACTTTATTTGTGAAGCCCATGCTGAAGCTAAGTCGACGGAAAGGTGAAGAGCTTCTTGGTTTCTCAGTCGTCACTTTCTGGTCTACTTCCACAGGAGGTGCATTTGCCGAGGAAGATACAGCAACAGTGCGCTTCCTTTCCTCGGCCTTTCTAGATCTGCATGGACTCATTCCCATTCTGACGGGTACAGGTGCCGAAGGTTCTGAAAAAGTAGAAACAGGAATTTTGAAACTTTCGGCATCAATGGAACTAGGTTGTGACTCTTTAGGCTGGGAATGGCTTTCTCTAAGTTCATCTGGCAGAGGACAGGAGTGTGAAACATTGCAATTCAGATATGTACAGGAGGGTTCCTTCGGATTTACAAATAATCTTGTTTGACTATGGCTTCCTAACTTCTGATCCAAGGTTGTTCGCATATCAGGAGCTCTACAATGATTGTTTTTATGAGAGTTGTCTCTAGGTAAAATAAGAACAATTGATTTGCTTTTCCCAAGCATATCATGTGCATTAACACCACTGCTTTGTTCTCTTAAATTCTCCTTTTTCTTTTCCATTTGATCATCTTGCGTGCTCATTTCCAACTTAGCATGTGATGCTGCCTCGTAAGTCCGGTCATGTGACAAGATGCCACTTTCCTTAATAATATGTGGATGTAAATGTTTCCTGTCAGATCCTTTCAATATACTAGTAGGATGGTTTCGGGAAAGATGATCAATAGTCCGGACATTTTTTCGCTGTATGTCAATACTACTGTTGCCATCTCTTAGATTCAGACGATTTCCAGCATTCTCTCCAGAGGATTTGACAGCAATATAATGGTCTTGCTTTGTAGAAGCCATAGAGTGAGATTGCACTGATTGTGGGATTATCCTTTGACGAGAAGGAGACCAATTTATACCCCTTCTAGAATTACCACATAACTCTTCGGTACGAATAGTAGTCGTTGTATTACTAGAAGATGTCGAGCTCCGGCTACTTCTGGGGGGTACAAGTTTATTGCTGTACTGCCAACGTTCCAGACTGGTCCAATCAAGGACCCCAACATTCAAAGCTTTCTCCGGGATTTTTTCTCCTCTCTCCAAATAACCTGGTAAAGTTTTCATGTGCTTAACAAGCTCATCTTCATCATTTTCCCTTCTACAAGTTGTTTGCTTTTGTTGATTCGAAAAACCTTTTAAACATTTGTCTGCCTCGTCTTTGGTAACTTCACGATGAAAATCAGCATACGACAAAGAAGAGTTCTCAGGTTTGAACCCATCAATAGGTTTTCTACTCATGCTGGTAGATAACTTTCAGGCTTCAATTCTAACCAGATATCAGATGGATAAACATCCAACGCACTAGCTTTAAAAATACCCTTTTGACTTCCAAAGAAATTTCAGTTTGGAAAATATCAATGCTCGCTATCCAGCTGCAAAACTGAATTACAATTACAAATCAGACTTCCAAAAACAGAGATTTCATAAACTGAATTATCACATACAAACAAACAAATATATATTAATATCAAATCAAGGGTATCCACTACAACTAATCCCATATAATTATTTCCTTTTTGATAAAATTCTTAACTACTCCCATATTAGATTTGTTTCCTTATTTCAATAATCACAAGAAACAATGTAAACTAATAACAAGAAATATTATAATAGCAAGCAGTTAGAATTACACCAACTACAAAACCATATTAATCAAATGATTGAGTGGTTAATGTGCTCCACCAAAAGACGGATCATTCAGTAGAGCCGAGTTCAATTCTTATTTGCAAGGCTTTACTTACCTCTCGACCAAACTACCTACCGTTTCCACATGAACCGGAGTATCCACAAAACAAAAACAAACAAACAAACAAAAAAACATATTGAAGAGAAAATAAACCTGTTATGAGATTAATTTGATCGGCAGCGGCGAAAAATGAGAAAATCCAACCGGGTAGTTAATCACAATGGAGCTCAGAATAGGTAAAGGTTGTAGCTCAAAACTCAAGTGGAGCGTTTTTGTTTTGAAATGTTGTTCCTAAAAAGTCTGATACTAGTAGTAACAAGTTTGAATTGTTCACATAACTTAACCTCTAAGATTAGCACAAATTAAAAATTATACGTTAATTAATGAATTAATGCAACAAAAATAAAATCAAAAATGAATAATGCAGGGACAAAACTGAAAATCAAGTAAGCTAAAATTGCGGAAGCGATTATAAAACAAACGGTAGTGGTACACGCTAGCAAGCACATTTTCATCATGCAATTACAAAAACAAAACAAAACAAAACAAGAAATGAAAAAAATAACGGAACAACGGAAAAATAGGGACTTGTTTGGAGATAGCTAAAAAAAGCAGTTTGTGTGATTGATTGATTGATGAATCGAAATGCGAAAAGTAAAAGGTAAAATGTGATTTGAAGGTTACCGGAGAAGCGAGAAATGGAAGGAAAGAGTGTCGGTGCCGTTAGAAAACGACGTCGTAACAGAGTGAAGTGCAAGAAGAGCAACACTTCCAAAACGACGTCGTTGAGTGTTAATCCAATGTTTGAGAGTTGTTGAAACAGAGAGAGATTGATTTGTGTGCAGTGAGTATTGTGATGTCACTCACTGTGCCTGCAATGAAGTGTGTGAAAACTCAAGAGTGATGATGTTATGATTAGTCAATGGAGATTGCTTTTGTGGGACCTGTTGATTTCATCAAACGGTTGAAAAGTGGGGTTTGAAATATTATCGTACGGTTATCATTGCTTAAAGTAGTTGCATGTTTTGTTTTGGGTCATATGATTATTGCACCTCGTGTGGTTGGCAGGGGTATGAACTATGAATATGTTTGTCGACATAGGCATATATGGTCTAACTTATGTGAAGGTGAATTAGCCTTATTTGAATTTTAGAATTTTTTGTGCTATTTTTATACTTTCTTTTATTTTATTTGTCATGTTTTATCATTTTTTATTTTTTATTTTGGTTTTTGGTTGTTTTGAAAATAAAATTTGTAATCGTTGACACGAGAGAGATTATGATTGTTGTTATGTATAAAAGAAATATTCTCTTAAATTTTGAGCATTCAATTTATTAAAACATCAAAGATTAAATTAAATGTACGCATTCCAATACATTATTTCTATACTTGATTTCTAAACTTATGCCTTAAGGGCATAAGTTAACATTTCTCATAAACATATTTCAGATTCTATAATCCGAACACATCCAAAAAGTGTTTGGATTATAGAATCTGAAATCTCATAAAAAAAAATTTATAAAAAAACATGGCTTGCGAGAAATGGACAAAATGAGAAAAAGAATTGTCAACAAATTTTAAGTTGATTTTTTGGTCAAACTAGGTTCGAGTCTTGCAAAGTCTTACTCAAACGGTTGGTCTATTTTCATTTCACATGGTTGGATTGGTTTTATGATTTGTTGAAAGATGATGAATGGCTGGCAAGGTCCCATTTAAATGATTCTAGTGAATCTTGGACCATTTTGGGCCTAATTATGAGGTTAGCTCAAGAATAAATTGATTTTTTTTTGTTGTTATTTTGTTTTGTGCTTTCTTTTTAGCCATGGTGTTCATATACTGGAATCAAACAAATATAATGGTATTCACTTTTATTTCTTTCTTTGTCATCTCACATTATGGAATCTATGATGATATCATATGTGGCGTTCTACTTTGCCAAAGGTTGCCTTCAACATTTTTTTTCAACAAAAGTAAAAGTTTATTTCTTCTTCTTTTTTAAATTAATCAAATACGTATACCAATACTGATATTTCAATGCCACGTTTTAATTTAAAAAAGGGGCACATTTTCTATAAAAAAAAAAAATAGAAAGAAAAAAAAATGGATGCTATTACCGTATCATTATTTTACATCATTTTTTATGCATCTAATTGTTTACATTTTAGTCGAATTGAGGGCCGATTTTAAGGATTCATGCATCCAATTGTATACATTTTTGTCAAATTGAGGGCGATTTTAAGGATTAACCTTAATAAACAATTAAAATAGTAATTAATATATTAACTAATAAGTTATAATTTGCACTATATTTTAACTAAAATGATATTTATTAATGGGTTGTAATTAAAAATTGATCGTCATAGTTTGGACAGTTTTTTTATAGTAAGTTCGTTGAGGAATAATGATGTTTATAAATATTGATTACCCATTAGATCAACATAGACTTAGCGTTAAAACATTATGAAGAAGAGAAGAACTATCAACTTTAACTTTTCTCTCATGGCTTCTCTCATGATGACTGAACCCCGTCAGATAAGGTACACATTTCTTATATATTTGTATTATTATAATACATCGTAGTTTTTCGTATTTATGATTTTACTGTTACCAGAGTCAAATAGATAAATGTTAGGGTTATTTTAATTTTTGATTTTTGTATATATGATTTTGGTCATCTCTATTAAAATATTCCAACAAAATATACTATATTGCAATCAAGTGACTAACTATAAAGCGAACAATGTCGTCAAAAAATAGATTCCCTAAAGGCAAATTCTATGGTACACCCAATAATTTGGGTGTATTGGTACACCAAGTAGTTAAATTAATAATAAATGAGTTGTTTTTTTGAAGAAAAATTATTATTTTATATCATTGACAACTATAATAATTAAATTAAATTTACCAAAACCTTCGACGAAATAAAATGGAATTTTTAAGAATTTTTATTACTCATAACAATGAATATTGATTATTTTTTATGACAAAATATAAACTTTTTAATATGATCCTTATAAACAATGAAATTATGTTTTTTTCTTATGAAATGATGTTTTCTAAAATAT
>Ga0099826_10000333_pt1 | contig 21490 bp, 12 predicted proteins | sample Mtrugardesep15_FD_76830 | JGI IMG/M metagenome (GOLD analysis project Ga0099826, IMG submission 76830) | Root nodule microbial communities of legume samples collected from California, USA - M. trunc garden sep15 | ecosystem: Host-associated > Plants > Roots > Nodule | place: USA: California... | reverse complement strand
TGAATCGATTTTTTTATGGAAGGGAGAGTGAAAAAATAAAAAGTTTTCAAGCAATGTCATTGACAAGGACACTGTTTGTCTGTTTCTTTGTCTTGTCTGCTGGTATAAAGTCACTAGTTACTACAAAAAGATTCTAACCGATGATGATGTTTGGGTCAACCAATAAAAAGTAACGATATTTTGATAAAAACAATGTCATGTAATTTCCATTTGTTTTTTGTGGCAATGTAATTTTCATTTCTCAAAATTTGACCAACACCATTAGTCTTGAAAGATATCCAATTTCAATGGCAAAGAATGATGTGAAGCTTATTGGCAAATGGTCAAGTCCTTATGTGACAAGGGTGAAGATTGCCCTTAACATCAAATCCCTTGAATATGAAAACTTTGAAGAGAATGAAACCTTTGACCCCAAAAGTGATATTCTTCTTCAATCCAACCCTGTCTATGGCAAAGTACCAGTGCTTATTCACCAAGATAAACCAATATGTGAGTCTCTCATCATTGTTGAATATATAGATGAAACATGGTCCAGTGCTCCTTCTATTCTCCCTTCTGATGCTTATGACAGAGCAGTTGCTAGATTCTGGGCTGCTTATATAGATCAAAAGGTAGCTTCTCTTTGTTTTTTTGTTTTCATTTTCTTGTTTGAAATGAATTCATTTGATTTAATTCAGAAGTTCAAGTTTATGTTTGGAGCTTATTATTGCAACATAAAAAAGTAAAGGCCTAACTGAATCATGAAAAAATAAAGTTATTTGATCATGAGATATTAAAAGTATCAATTTAATCGCTTCTCAAAAGTATCAATTGTTAGTCACAATTGGACCTCTTTGGATAAACTTATTTGAGTTTATGACACAAGTACTTGTGAGGCTGTATCAAATAGCTTATGGAAACAACTTATGACTTGTCTATGAATTCTCTATAATAGTTTATAAAAATATTGACAGCTTATATGAAAATATTTTGACTTTATTTCATCTTTTGTTATAGAAATAGCCTATGTACAAGTCCTTTAAAAAATAGCTTATATGTAAGCACTTACGCTATAAGCTTTTAAATAAGTTATTTATCGAAACACGGCTTAACAAAGCTATAGTGCTAATGACACACAAACATCTTTCTAAAAGTTGTCTTAAAAATGACTGAACATTTGAGATTTTTCAGAACCAAATCATCATATTCATGGTGTATGATCAAATAGGTATAAGATTGAAATTTGAACTAATATGAAGTTAAACTTTTTGATTTCATATTATTTTGTGTGGAAATGGAATAGTGGTTTCCTCCTATGCAAAGCATAATTACTGTTGAAAGAGAGGATGAAAGGAAGCCATATTTTGATGTACTAGAAGAAGTGGTTGAGAAAATGGAGGAAGCTTTTGACAAATGCAGCAAAGGAAAGCCCTTTTTTGGTGGGGATAGGATTGGTTATCTTGATATTGCATTTGGAAGCTTTTTGGGATGGCTTAGTGTGATTGAGCATGAGTATGAAAGGAAAGTATTGGTTGAAGAAAAGGCTCCTAATTTGGTGAAATGGGCTGAGAGATTTGCTTCTGACCCTGCTGTGAAGGGGCTTATACCTGAGACTGAGAGACTTGTTAAGCTTTCCAAAGCTCTTCAGATCAAGTGGAGAGCTGCTATTGGCAAGAAATAGAGTTTGGGACTTGGAAAGGCTTGTTCAAATGATGTTGTTGTACTATGAACTTTATGAAAGAATAATATTTAATATGTGGAATTGGTTTCTTCTACTATCTTTAGTCCTTATAGGTTGCACTCTGTTCTATATTAAGCTATTGTTTTGCTTTGATAGTTTTGTATCGTGAAAATGGATTCTATACAATCAACGGTCACTGCAATCAATGATCTCAGCCGTTGATGGGGATTAGATGATTGAAATTTTTTAGTTTTAGTTTAGCCGAAGTCAACAATCTGAATCATAGAATTTGTATCGGATGATCGAGATGACTGATTGCAGTGGCTACAAACATTATTGAAGAAACTGATTCCCTATATGTCAAATAACTGCGGAGTATTTTTGATTTATTTCCCGAGCTTTAAATTTTAATTGTTCAATTTCAATCAGAAGGTCTCCGATGCGATGACTATAAAACTGCAAGATTATCCGACTAAATAGAATTTGGTTCATTATTGATCGTAGTGAATTTGAGTTCATGTCTGTGCAGCACACCCCTATCTATCTGTGCTCAATGACGTCTCCCCTTCACTTTAGGTTTCATGATTTGATTACATCTCTGACCAGTAGTATGATAGGATTCTAAGCTAGGATTGACCAAAGCAAAAGCGAATCATTTCATAACTTCAGCAATTTTCCTAATGTATGATCAAATCATTACATAAAAGCATATACTCGTAACATTTGCTCCACCCATAGTCGGCACCATTATAAATGAATGGGACTAAGACTATTGAGCCAACCAATGATAGGTAAAGCTGCAAGACATAGTAGATAAGAGGTACTGCAGTTACAGATGTTAAACAAAAAAAGCTATTAACCTTTTTAACAGGTATATGAGAAAGTTACATTGCTGAAAAAAAAAATATTATGCATTTCAAAAATCATATGATAAATGAATCTGTTTTTTTTTGAGAAAAAATGAATCTGGTTAGAATTTACTATATTGAGGTTTACATATTAATTTCATTTGAGTTTCCATAACTTAAGGGATTTAACGAATTTATAGTTCTAGGAAACAAAAAAAAATCATCATATGATGTAATTAATACGCATAGAAGGTTAACATTTGTACTATTTGTTGACATGAGTAGTATTGGTCCTGCAACCTGTCAAAATAAACAGTAATTTTCTATAAATTAGCATTTATTTGGCACAGTGGATTATAACTTGAACTAAGCCAATTTCTATTTTTTATTATGATTATTATTATTATAATTCCGTTTGTTATGAAGTGGCAGGCATTGTGACACATTTTAACACCATAGACTATAGGGACCAATTTAAGTTGTATAAAAATGATTCTTAGGACTTTGGTTAACAACTTAAACTGCAATAAAGCTTTCATGTCAAATGTTTCTTTGAAAAGTTGCAAGAAGAAAACCATTCATACTAACATCTTCTATAAAATATTTGGTCATGTGAAAGTGTGTGTTTGATTCTCGGTGTGCAGAACACATTCAGAGTTTGGCTGCACAAGGCTGTTGTAATATTTGAATTTTAAATCCAATATAAATATAAATATATGATTGGACACTTCATTTTACATCACTTTTCAATTTAAATGCAATAGAAATAAATGTGCATCCTCCAACCCAAGTGACTTACTCCATTTCTCAAGTAATTAGATGAAGGTGAGGCCTCATGGCCAAGAGGTTAGAGTATTTTTGAACTTGTTCAAGAGGATATTAGCCAACTTGACTTGTCCTGGAGGCTTTGAAATTAGTTTATGCAGTAGCCTTTGCATCTGTTAATGGCATATTTCTTATTATAATAAATCGAGGTTCACCAATAGTTTTAATGTGATAAATCAAGTTTTTAACATCGATTGTGGTGAATCTATTTAAAACTCTAGTAAAATATTCTCAATAGTTTTTAATAGATTCACCACAAACGTGATAAATCGAGCTTCAAATAACTATTGGGAAATATGTCTGTGTGTTTAATGTATCATAGTGTCTAAAATAGAATTATAACAGTCAATGAAATATGAAGAAAATAATGGAACATTACCACCAACAACAAAAGAACAATAACTAAAGTGCGAAATTAAAAATATTTGAATCAAGTTTTCGATCCAACCGAGAGATGTACCATTTGTAATAGTGTCTCAAATGGAATTACCTCTTATTATTAAACCTATTAAAAACAAAAACAATAAATTGAATAATTACAATAAAAAATTAATAAAGTGAAAATTAATGATACTTAGCCTCCTATGCAAAGTTACATGCAATACAAAATAATCTCTTGAGGTAGATTGATATGAGATTTATTTAAGGGTTTTTTTTAAGATAATTGAAATTCATTTAAAAAAAAGAAAAAAAAATAAAAGTCATTGACATACTATATAGTAACTCTCCTGCATCACTATTTTTTTTTGTCCAATAAGATATTTCAAGTCGGGAGCAAATTCAGTGTTTAAATTTATTATCTGTTTGATTATGCATTTAATTCTAACCATGATTTTGTAGATGTATAAGTCAGGAGCAAATCTAATGTTTAAATTTTATATATGTTTGATTATGCATTAATTTTGTACTTTATCCGATAGTGGATAGTGTTCTACGCATGGTGCAGTGTTTGGCTCCTGCATCGCTATCATCAACGACAGCATGTAAGTAGAACCATTGCATATGGGCCAAACGTGTTCTTTCTCAGTCAACTTGGAATCACGAGTCTATTTTTTCTATATTAAGCCGTGTCGACTGTACTAATTTTGCTAGCTCATGATCCTATCGGAGACTCAACAAGCAGCTATATATTTAATTTTGACCTAACAAAATGCCAGTTGAAAATATTTGCGAAACGACACAGAAGGCTCAATCTAAACATCGTTTCATTATTATATTATAGATAGATATTATATTCCACATTCCATATAATGACATCATAGAAATCAGCATTATTATTTTAACATTCCATGTGAAGAAGGAACGCGACAATAACGCGTTTGGTATGTCTGGTTAGAACTTCTATATATATATATATATACCTTTCCTCTAAGACATATCTAGTTAACCTATCTTCACTTTTCCTTCTTTCTTATCATACATCATCAGTAGTATACTAAAAACGTACTTGATCTCTGTTCAATTTGTTAGTTGTTAAAGTTGTGTTGAAAGATGGTTTGTTTGTTATCTCGCTCTGGAAGGGAGTTGCAGAGATATAACAACATGGGTGGCCGCCAAGTTGTAGGGTGAGTAGTACTACTTATATTTATTTTATTTGTAATTAATAATAATATAGGGTTTGTGACTGCCAAATAGTATTCACTTCATTTTTCACGTTGCAAAAATATTTGGTAGGTGACATTGCTCATATACAGTACTCACTCCTGGAAATTGAGAAGTGACTTTTTTTACGTATTTAGCTCAATATATCACGTATTTAGCTCAATTCACTGTTAAAAAACATAAATTAGTGACAAAAAAAATAGAGATAAAAAAACATAAAATTTGTCTTTAATTCTTTCGTTGGTAATTACTAGAGATACTGTAATTGAAAAATAATTTAAATTTTAAATAATTTTCAGTATAGTTACTCTAACTCATTAACTGTGTATATCTATTGCATTGTTTGTTTCATAATATTGATGATATTATTATTGATAATGTTTGCGCAGATGCATACCTTATAGATATAAAGAAGACATAGATGGTAATAGGAGCAACGAATTGGAAGTACTAGTGGTTAGTTCGCAGAAAAGTCAGAGACTAATGTTTCCTAAGGTATCCACTTTTTTTCAAATTAATTTCAGTGTTACTCGCACATTAGTTTGCTTTTGGAACCCCCTTAATTGGAATATTAATTAACATATCCTATATATTTGATTGATCTTAACAGGGAGGATGGGAACTTGATGAATCTGTAGAAGAAGCAGCTTGCAGGGAATCCCTTGAAGAAGCAGGAGTCACAGGATTAGTTGAGGTGTTAATTGGACACTTCTTGATTATGAAAATATATATATATATATTTTTTTATTCTAGTGAAACTGAATTATAGTTAATTTGATATTCATATGACAGTGTGAATTGGGGCAGTGGAATTTCATTAGCAAAAGATATGGCATATACTATGAAGGTTACATGTTCCCCTTGTTTGTTAAGGAGCAACTTGATCAGTGGCCTGAGAAAAATGTTAGGAGAAGAATATGGGTATGTTATATATACTCAATTATTTAATTTGCATGTTATATAAGTAATTAGATTAAAAAAAATTATATTTGAAAACTTCCCTAATTTTTTCTTTGTAATATTTTTTTTGGTTAATTAGATGACTGTTGCTCAAGCAAGAGAAGTTTGTCAGCATTGGTGGATGAAGGAAGCATTAGATATATTGGTTCAAAGACTCGTTTCTTCACAAACAACAAAATAAACAGATGTAGTATTGGATGATTCTTTATCTTCTTGAAAAACAACTTTACATGTTCAGTCTAAAGTTAGGAAACAAGTTTACTGTCATTGTAGATTATAGAAGGGATTAATTAGGGAGAAACTGAATTAAACAGAGTTAACAATTTTTTTGTACACTGCAACCGTATACATAGATTAGTTATTTGTATTTAATTAAAATAAAGCTACACGAAAATGTGTATATATTTCAATATATTTCTTTGTGTAATTTTGATTATGATGTACAAGTTTTAACTATACATTCTTGACTTAAAAAAAAAACTACAATTCAATTCACTTAAAGTCAAGTACAAATATGATATAAAAAATATCTTAATCTCAATTAGTAAAGGTTTTCTTAAAAAAATGTTAAGCTGATCACATCCCATAATGTATTTAGAAAATAAAAGAATGCAAATATTTTACTTCCATTGAGATTGCTAACATTTTATTTTTGAAAGAAATTGAGATTGCTAACATGACAACTCATACTTGCAATTTCTACTTTGTATTTATATATGTGAATGGTGAAAATAGATAAAATATTAAAAATAAATCATACCTAAGTATTCATTTGTCTTTTGATTCAATACTTCAGTTTTTATCATCTTTTAAAGTTGAGTGTTATAAGCCATTCTAATGTGAATTTCTTTTCTGCCCTAACGATTTTTCACGCATTCTTTGAATTGATTGTTTTACCCTTGTTTAAATTTTATAAATTGAAACGTGTTTGATGTATTTTATATTTTATAATTTCAATAATGTTTAACTAACTTTGATAAAATTCAACTCAATTTATTAAAATGACATAATATAAATTGGCAACGGAATTTAATAATTCATCACGCTTTATTACTAACATAACGCTAATTATTACTAAAAAAATTCACCTAAAATTAAATATGTAGTAGAAGAAGGTGGGTGGAATGGGTGGAACTTGGAAGGAGGAGAATGTTTTTCATCCCTCAAACGCACCCTCGGAAGAATTCAGAAGAACAAGATAACAATGCAGGAAAGGGTATAAAATTATTTGAATAATCTCAAATCTAAACGGATCTGATATACAAGTTAAAATGGGATGTTCCACAAGTTCATACTAACCCTATAACTATTGTTGTGAAGGTTAACGTTTACCCTATGCATAAATGATGACCAATGGTATCATTGCAACCTCGCCCCTAAAACAAAAGAAATAAAGAAAAAGAGATAATTTGAATTGGGATGAGAACTTGTGAGCAATGAGTTTGTATTTATAAGCAAAATACCCACGTGTAAATAAACTGCCCTTCCAAATACTTGCAAACCAATCCATCCTCCAAATTATGTCCCAATATTGGTTCAAAGTATATAACATGAAACTTGCCAAGATAGTGTAAAAACGTGAACTTTTGAGAGTTTGGTACAATTCGGATTGTACAATTTAAATCAGTCAAGTATATATTTTTTTTTTTGTGGTCTACATTGAACTAGTCGTTTTTATGATCCACGAAATTGGTATGTTTGGTTTATTTGTAAATCACACCACAAAATCATGAGCACATATCCAATATATATAAACACCAAGTTAATCTTCAATGTAGCACAACAACGTTAATCTAATATGTTTATGGTCCATGTTGATGTCACATTTTCTACTTGATGGATCAATTGGACCTATCGATTGAAGCAGTCAGACCAAGAATCTAACATAAGTTAATCGAAAGTCAACAAAGAACCTAGATTATGACATGATCTGTCCTCTTTTTTAGGGTTAATAGTCACTTTGATCCCTGAATGTGTAACAAATAGTCACAATAGTTCTTCAATATATCAAAATTCCAAAATAGTCTCTGATTGTCCACTTTGTTAGTCAAAATAGTCCCTAATTACAATACGCAAGCATTTATAAGGACTAATATGATAATATGTAAGTCTATTGAATGACTAATATGAATAAGTAAGTCTATTGAATGACTAATATGACAATATTAACGAAATATTTTAATATGAAGGACTATTTTGATTGATAAAGTAAAAAACTATTTTAAAATTTTAATACATTGAAATACTATTATAACTACTCGTTACACGTTCAACGACTAAAATGACTAATTTTTTTATTTACATGTGTGAACCCGTAAAGTCTGTGACACAGTTTTTTCCTTCTAAATATCTGGTATTTTTTTTATCCGGACAAAACAAAACAATCATCGTTTTGTCATTTTTAAAGAAAAGATTTGAAAAACCCAAAAAATCAAATCTGAAAGCATCGAACCCTAACTCTAACCCTCCGACGCCGTACAGTCCTTCATCCCGCCCTCGGCTGCCGTCGTTCTTGGTTCACACATTCGCAGGTAACGAACAATTGTTTTGTTTATTCCATTCACCCCAATCTTTTTCTTTACAATTCAATATCGTAAAAGTAACGGTTCTGTAGTTTTTGCACTTTATCATGGTGAAATTGTATTATAGTTTTTGATAAAAATTGTGTTCAATTTCTTTCTTTGTTATAAACTTGACGGGGATAGCAAGTGTGTGTACGGAGCATCAAGCTTCAAATCACAAATATAATAATAATAATCAGCTATTAGTCGAAATTTGTTTGAGTAGGAATAGTGAGCCATAAGAACATCTTGATAGGATTGGATCTCGAGGATGAAACAAATGATAGTTAAACAAAATTTATTGACGTGAATGAAAATAGTGGTAGAGGCCGGTTTTTTCTACCTACACCGAGAACAAAGGTCCGAAAACTTATCCCGTCAACTCCTAAGAGTTCCCCATTGTATACAGATAAAGAGAGCAATCTAGTATACCTCTCTTTATTTAATCCTAATGGGCCACTTAGTAATACTCTACTTAAGGCCTAATGAATTACTTACTAATATACATCTGGTGTTGGAATATGACAAAAATGTTTATATAATGTATGTTGCTAAGCTTATGAAATGGACTAAATAACTGTAACCAGGCTAGTCAATCAGGAATTAAAATAAGTGTAGCTGTCTCTATTTTTGTTTTTACTGAGTTCTTTTTACACAATTCGGTAGTTTTTTTAATAGACATGATTTCTGCAATTTAGTGATTGATGGTATTAAATCAGAAACGCTAAGCAACATATTGAAATTTATCAAACCCAAACAGTTCTGTGAAGGAGAAAAGTAGAAAACTCCAAAATTGAGTTAAATCCCCTAAATTGCTAAACACACGCAAAAACCTTAACTCAATTGAAGTAAAGGATTTTAGATATCTACATCTACTTGCCGTGTCTGGTCTGGAATTTGAACACATGCTTGTATTTTTGGGCTTTTTGGCCAAGACCCATACGGTCTAAGGTTGAATTGGGTGGACAAGCCCATATTTACAGTTGAAATACTCATAATCCCCTTCTTCACAATCACAGACAGCAGGTTGCATATTTTTGATCTGAAGAGAAAAAGAGAGCAAGGGAGATGTCGGGTATGGGAGATGGATATGTGGGCACCGCCCAAGATGCAGTTCGGATCCGACGGCTAGAGAAACAGAGAGAAGCTGAACGTCGGAAAATCCAAGAGCTGAAAAGCAAGTCTGCCACCTCCAATGGCCAACCCGGTCTCCTCCAATTCGGTTCCAGCACTTCTGAGGTTACATACCACTTTCTTTTTCTTATTTTTATTTTTTTTGCTTTCAATTTTCTTTATTACAATCGCTAACCAACCAATCTCCTTGTTCAATTTCATCGTTTCAGATTCTTGAAACTGCTTTTAAGAAAGAAACTGTTGGACTTGTCACCCGTGAAGAGTATGTTGAGAAGGTATTCATATATTATTATTGTTATTATTATAATCATTATCCCTAACCTATTCAATTCATTCATATGTCCATACTAATAGGAATTATGAATTTGAATATGCAGAGGGTTAATATTCAGAGTAAAATAGAGGAGGAAGAGAAGGAGAAGCTTCAGAAGCAACTACAAGAGGAGGAAGAGCTTCAATTACAAAAACGTAAAAAGAGGAAGATTAAGGGAAATTCGAGACTATCATTTTCTGAGGATATAGACAATGACACTCAGGAAGAGGAGGAGCCACATCACAGTAGTAATAATATAGAAACAAATGGAGGAGTACGGTGTGGCAAGCTTGGTAAAGACCCCACTGTTGAAACTAGTTTTCTACCTGACAGGTGCGTCACCCTTTCTTCTATCTTCAATACATTGCGCCCTTTACCTTTATTTGCTGTTTTGTCTGTGTCTCTAACGTTTGGGCATAGGAGTGCTGAGGATTTTGTTCAGTGAGCGAGAGGCTGAGGAGCAAGCTGAACGTGAAAGGCTGCGCAAACAATGGCTCCGTGAGCAGGACCAAATTCGAAGTAAGTCTGCCTACTGTATAACGGTAGTTTCTAATTTCTTTTGAAAAAGGATATAAGGTTGAAAAGCACAGCTTGTGAAATATGCTTGCTTAGGTAAGGAATTAAGTGTAATTGCTTCTTCTACACGCTTAATTGCCTCTTAACTCTTGTTTATTCATCAATATATTGTTCCTGGGCTTCAGATGAGCCTCTTCAAATCACATACAGCTATTGGGATGGAACTGGCCACAGGCGTGTCATCCAGGTAAGTGAAGGCCATGTGCTTCAACTTATATTTGCTTCCTAAGTAAGTTTGCGTTTGCTATATAATATTACATCCTTGTGTCTTTATCATTCTGTGATTCAGGTACGCAAGGGTGACACCATCGGAGAGTTTCTTCGAGCAATCCAACAGCAACTTGCTCCGGAGTTCCGAGAGATCCGAACAACCTCGGTAGAAAATTTGCTTTATGTGAAAGAAGACCTTATCATTCCACATGTAAGAAGACCAGATTTGTTTTTAGTTTCAGCAAATCTATGTACATCTTTGTGTTTGTGTGGGCGTGTGCCCATTTCACTTTTTGATTCATTCATATCTGTTACTTACCTGTTTCCGTGTATATTACAGCAACACAGCTTCTATGATCTAATTGTGAACAAAGCGAGGGGCAAAAGTGGACCGGTATGTTTCTTTTATCTTGAATTTGTTATGTTTATTTTATTTCCGAAGTTGTGCATCCAAAATTTTCTGAAAACAGTACATTCACATGTATTATATTCTTTTTGAATGAGAACATATATAACTCCTTCACAACCTAATTAACGTGCTTTATTTTTTGGCTACACTACAAAAATATCCCTAGTTCACTTGTAAGTGGTTCTAAAATTGAGAAAGAGAATAGTAGAACCATATGTTTATTTGAGATATGTTATTTGAATAAACATTTTTTGGACAACTTATAAGACAATCAATGATATACAAAGAAATTTACGTATTGGCATGAAAACAAAAGCAATAGAGAGACCAAGAGAGTAAGAAGACAATGAGAGAGTTGTCACAAAATGGTTGTACAAATATCATTTATTTTATTTTCTGCTGTTAGGGTTAATTTCTTTGTACGTTACGCACAATTCAAAACTATAAACACATGAGAAAAAGAGTTTATCAACTACAGAAACTACAGAAATTAGTGGAAGGTACGATGCATAGTTGAGATTTGAAGTAGTGTCCATCTTAGTTAATAAACTAATTTTTCTACTTCTAAGGGTTTATAAATTCTAGGTAAGGGAGGAATAGTCGAATGATAAAATTCATTGCAGTAATGAATTAATTCTTCTTGGTCTAAATTACTAAATTCAGTTATTTTGACCAGCTGGTATTCATTCGCTGATAACCAAAACAATGTTTTATTGTTAATGACACTTCTACAAGATGTAGAAGTGTCTTCAACACTAATTTTTTTGGGTGATAACGCATGGTTTAACTTTTAATATGTAATATCTACTGTGTTGACTGTTGATGTTGCCGACGGTGTTTATATGGCTGCGGCTAAAACATTGTATTCCATCTCCACTGCAGTATCTCAGACATAAAATATCATTCACAGGCCATCGTAAACTTTGTAGTGTTTGCTGATTATCCTGTAATGATTTGCAGTGAATTAACGTTACTCACTATTTGTTCATATGTACGTATATACAGCTTTTTCATTTTGATGTGCATGAAGATGTACGTACAATTGCTGACGCCACTATAGAGAAGGACGAGGTACACTTTCTACCTAGTCATTGTGGTCACTTTTTTGAAATTCAAGTTTGTAAGATAGTGAAAACAAGACAAATTCATGTTTGTCTCTGCGTGTTTTAGTAAACTTTTTTGAAGTCATTTTGCTATTAACTATCTTAATATGTTATTTGTATCTCAATCAACAGTCTCATGCTGGAAAAGTTGTAGAAAGACACTGGTATGAGAAGAACAAGCATATATTTCCCGCTTCAAGATGGGAGGTACTTAGTTTCTCTCTTCCCCTCTTCTGTTTGCATAGTCCATATGCTGACCTTCATCTTAGTCGTAATGTTGTGCATGTATTTGTACAGATTTTATCCATGATTATCATGACAATATGCTCAGATTAGATGTAGTAGTAGCTAAATACACTGCTTTTGATTCCGACTACCATTGTTTTCATTGTCTATCACAGATTTATGATCCAACAAAGAAATGGGAACGTTATACAATCCATGGGGATTAAACTTTTGCTGCCAAGTAATACAACTTGGATTTGCTGCGTCTGAGTTTCAATCTGATCATCAGCTGAGCTGATTATGCCTCCATTCCCCACCTTGATAGTGTTGGTTTAATATAATTAGTAATAGTCATTCCAGTGTTTGGAATGAGTGGTCTTTATTGCTACAATTCGTTGTACAAACTTGTACAATTAGTCAGATTTATTTTTACATCTTCGGAAATCTGACAGACCGAGCATCTAAAATTTTCAGACTTTTTGATGCACTGAAGGTTAAGGGATACCTGTTGGCAATTTCTTTTCGTTCTGATTGCGTTGTAGATTTTATCTTATTTCCTTTAAATTACTATAGAATTTGTTCCATCTTTAGTGTGAGCTTTGATGGTTCATCCTATTCCACCTACTTCTAGAAACAAGCAAAAGATAAAGTAAAAATACGATTTCGTATTTTATCAGACCGCTCATAAAATATAGCACAAATGAGTTTTAACAGGACTCTTTCAGCTTTTCTAAAATTTGGTTTGTGTTTCAATACTAGCTGTTGTTTTTTCCCATCTTTGATGCTAGTTGAGTTGGGATTCAGGATTTTGTTTGTAGAGGGATAAACACAAAATTCGAGCGTGTATGTTCCACCATCATTATGTTTTTAAAAAATAATCAATTCACTTTGTTTTTATCTCACTTCAATCAAATGGACTCATTGATTCTTTAAGAAATAGAGCAATGAATATTTCAAGGATAAATTTAAGCACATCCTTAAGAATGAGGGCAAAATAAATTTGAGAAATGCTTACAACACACGTTCCCATCAAATCATGTGGGTCTCATATGAATTTGGTGGGTCCTATATGAATTTAAACCAATCAAAGAGAATGTGTTGAAAAATGTGTGTTAGAAGGTGTGTTGTTAGCATTCTCCAATAAATTTTGACTAAGGCGGTTTTCGTTTCGTGCTTGAAAAAATTATTTTCAGGAATGTAGATGTTACAAAATAGATTTCTACGTTTAAGGAATAAAAGATTCACATTTATGAAAAAGAAAAAAGAAAAGAAAAAACATTACGAGTAGGAAAATAACTTTCATTTACACACCATTTATCCTCAAGGAAGGAGGTGGAAATATAAGGTCCCATGTAGGTACTACTAATAGGATTGAACAAACTACTCATATACCTAGCCTTACAAATAATTCTCAGAAATGTGAAAATTAAATCAAACACATTTTTTTTAAAAAAAATACCAAGAATAGATGTCCATTATTTTTCTCAGAAAAGTTTCAGTCTTGAAACAAACGTCCTCTAAGCTTATTGAAGGAATAAATTATTTTGTGGCTAAACTCACACTTAAGTGTGGAAAATCAAAAACTCAATTTGGTAGCTTCTAGAGAATTCAAAAGAAGTATCCTACTCCCGAAGGAGGAGAGGACCATTGAAAAAGGAATCCATCATATGCAAACCTTATTTAGCTTAGAATTTATAATCTCGCGAAGGACATGAGATCGAGAATAAAAAACCTTACTTTATATTTATTGATTTTACGAGGGTACCTTATATACGTTGATGATGATAATATTGATTGATTTTATTTTTTTAATGGTAACTGTACCATTCTTAGAGAAAAGTAGTTTTGAAATTCAAAATTTGGTCGGAAGGTAAGTTAAGAGGGTAATATTTTTTTTATTGATCGAAAAAAATGAGAAATAGTTGGGCTTATACTAAAAGCCCAATGGACTTAGAAATGGAAACCGGAAAGGCCCAGGGTTACATCATCAGCTTTATAAAACCCTACATATAAAAACGATTAGAACATCGTGTCAAATTTTGTTCTCCTTAATCGTAAACCCTAGCGAACACGGGCGAAACCAGCAACAATGGTGAGTTAACAGTAACATCCATTTTCGATAGAATCTAACGTCGATTTTCCGATTGAATTTGATTTTGATTTTGGAATTGAATTTTACAGGCAGACGTTGAGGTAGATGCAGCAGCAGCAGCAGCCGCCGGAGTACCGAAGAAGAGAACATTCAAGAAATTCAGTTTCAGAGGAGTTGATTTGGATGCACTTCTTGACATGTCCACTGATGAGCTTGTTAAGCTCTTCAGTGCTCGTGCTCGTAGAAGGTTCCAGAGAGGTCTCACTCGTAAGCCCATGGCTCTCATCAAAAAGCTTCGCAAAGCGGTACAGTTTTATTTTCCTATTTTACTTTCTTTTATTTATCTGAAAATTAACTAATAAAAGTAAAACCACAATGTTAGTCCCTTTTTTATTTGCAAAGTACTAACAATTGGGTTCCTTAAACTTGTCACATAGCAAATTGGTACCAAAAATTGGACAATGTCAAAATTTAGTGCCCCCATTTTAATGGTTTTATGTTCATCTTGATGCAATAATTGCATCTAGAGCATGTTCAAGTTAATATCCAAGACTTTTGTTGATTATTGATTTTGGTGGGTTTGTTCTAAAAATATATTTTGGTTGAGGGGCGAAATTGATTTCTGTTTTTTGGGATTAATTTGTTATTATGTTTATTTGAGGCTTTAAATTGCTCAAACTTTAGAATATATCAAATTTGCAAAACAGTAATTTAGTCACTTAAATTGAATTGATCAATGACAGACACTAACTTAGCACCGCCATTTTGAATGTTATATGCTTTTTCTGAATGTTATATGCTTTTTCAAGTTTATATGGAAGCCTTTTATTGATTTTGTTGGATCTTTACTAAAGTTATATTTTGCTTGAAGAACTTAATTAATTTGTTATTCTTTTTATTAGTGGTTAATTGAATTTCCAAAATTTCAATGTAGTCATTTATATTTGCAAATTAGCACTTTAGTACCTTAATTTGAACAATATGAGTCACCTTTTTTTTTTGCTTTAAATTTAACACTACCATTTTAAAGGTTTATACGCATCTAATGCATGAAGAGACTAGTTAAGTTAATATCTAAGCATTTTATTGCTTTTGATGAATGTTTTCTGAATAGATATTTAGGTATAGGGACTAAATTGATTGGTGGTTTTTTAAATTTAAAGGACTACATTGTTAATTTGGGAATATGAGGGACTAAATTACTTGACGTTTATTATCTTAAGTACTGAAATGCTGATTCATATTGTTATAATTTTGTGAATTTATTGTAGAAAAGAGAGGCACCACCTGGCGAGAAGCCCGAGCCTGTTAGGACCCATCTTCGTAACATGATCATTGTACCTGAGATGATTGGAAGCATTATTGGAGTGTACAATGGGAAGACCTTTAACCAGGTTGAAATCAAACCTGAGATGATCGGTCATTACCTTGCTGAATTCTCGATTTCATACAAGCCTGTTAAGCATGGTAGACCTGGTATTGGTGCTACTCACTCCTCCAGGTTCATTCCTCTCAAGTGAATCACCTTGTTTGGGAGATCAGACATGTATTTTGCAGTTTATTTTGAAGGAAAAACCCAAGATGATTTTGTTTCTTATGTTATGTTTAGTGCAATTTTATTTTGATATCATGGTAGTAGTATAACAATGTTTTGCCATTGACTTGATTACATAATGTCAGAAGTATGCTTTGGTTTGTTTGAGTGTATTATGTTTTGTTATCTTCTCTTAACTGCTTAACGTAAGTGTTCAAGGTTTTATGCAAGAATGTCTAAATAGTTATGTAACAAATTTTAAGTATTGTTAGAAACACAACATTTGTTGGGTTTGGGAAGCTGTCAGTGGTTGGATTGCTATTAAACCTTGGCTCGTGTCCATACCCTGTCTAATGTTAGCCGTGTTTGGATCATTCTGTGTGAGGCATCTATCGAGCTTCTAGTTGGAATCATATCATGGTCATATCTTACACACTTAAAATGATTTTATTAGCTTCATGTTGTGTGTTTTTACAGTTGCTCCGGGTATTGTTTGAAAGCTGTTGCCCCAGTTTTGTTTCATGGGACACTCTTGGGAAGGTTGTCCATTTTTCTGTGTTCTTATAAATTTAGACGCAACAAATAATTAGTAATCTGTTGAAGTTATTTTTTAGTAATCTGTTGAAGTTATTTTTTCCTTTGTTTTTTTTTCTTCTCGATAATTATGTTTGTTTTAGAGGGGTAACCTTGGCGCAACTGGTAAAGTTGTTGTCATGTGACTGAAAGGTCACAGGTTCAAGTCTTGGAAACAGTCTCTTGTGTAAAAACAGGGTAAGACTGTGTACAATACACCAAATGATGGGACCCCTTTTCGGATCCTGCGTATGCGGGAGCTTTAGTGCACCGGGTTGCGCTTTTTTAATTATGTTTGTTTTAAGTTTATCTGAGTGCACCTCTCAATTTTTTTTTAACAGAGTGCAAATATGCATTTTAGGATGTTTGAGGAAGATTATTGTGCATGAGAATCAAGAACTGTTTTAAATTTTTGTGTTGATGTCATTGTTTGTGGAAGATTAGATACACTCAGTTTTAAATTTTAAGGACCCATTGAATGAAAGCGTCAATGTTTGAGGTGGATTATTGTATTTTCAGTAAGATTATTATTACGATTAGTGTAATTTATTGTTTTATTGAAAGAGCTATGCTATATTACATGGCAATTTGCATGCTCGAAGCCCACGACATAATACATGGCATTGTTTAAATCATTTTAAACTAAATGGAAAAATATGAAATTGTGGCTGGCTGAAATACACTGTCGTGTGGTTTGCAAAAAAAAAAAAGAATATCTAAATCTAAAAAGAAGCCATGATCTGACCATTAGATCAACACCGTTCTATCATTGACCCTTAAACACTAGATTTTTCCACACTATTATATCACCATTCTCCTCCACTTTACGTCTATCCTCCCCAACTAAAAAATTCACGTTAACATAGATTCTGCCTCAAACCAGTTGTGCATGACATCCTTCACTATTCACACATTGCACATTCAAGACGAACACAACGACCAATCCCGCAATTTTCAATTGAGAAATGATATTCGTATAACCGTTTTGTGACAACTATCTTTTTCATACACACGTTATGTTTTTATTCAAAGATTGTTTAATCAAGTTATATCGAGAATGAAGAGTTAGTGAATCGTATGACATGATTTGTAAATTTTTGGAAACTTAAATCTTTAAATTAAGAACCATTGTACTTGTAACCGCTTTTTGCTAGCAAAAGAAATCTATAAAATTTCAGATCTTAAAAGAAACACTCCTTAAAGAGCAGTGATACATGGACATTCATTTAAAGAAAACTTTGACGACAATCTTTTTTTTTATTAGTCAAAAACAATAGAGAGAAGAAAAAAAATAAAGAGAAAAAAACAATCATGTTAGTATGAGAAAGAAAGTTGTCCAAAAATTATAATAAAATAGTTATAAATATCATTTCTCATCCTCAAATACCCTTTTTAATTAACATTTTCCCGCTTCCAGGCTCCTATGACGGTTCCATCCGAAACAAATTTCAAAGATATGAATAAAAAATTGAGAAAATATTTTTTGATAAAGAAAAAGTGCTTCCACTTCAAACAATAATAGGTTATCTTGGTTAAATAGAGGCAAATACCAACCAGCAACTCTACTCTTGTAATTTATTCATTTTTCAAGCTCCTATTAAATGATTTATTTTGGCTTATTCTTAGGCATGTTGCTTCACGCGCGATGTACTCTTTTATTAGTATGGACAAAATAAAAGAAAAATTATCATGACAGTACCTTGCCATGAACTTCATATTTGACAGTACCTTGCCATCAATTTTCATCAGCCTGTCAAGCAAACTAACCATATACCAAAGAATTCTAAAGGCATAGCTTATGCAATTCACAATTTTTAAATGAGAAATCAAAACTTTCGCATAATCTCAATCGCTAGATATTAAGAATTTCAGTAATAAGGATTTCAAACTGCAACAGCAAGACAATAGACAACGATACTACACACCAACATTAAGCAGACTAAAGTTAGATATAATTATCTCAAGCGGAATATTTAGGTAACCGTCGCTACCGAACGGCGGTCAACTGTCGTTGAGATATTTAGGTAATTTTCAAGTATGAGCAAGCATTTCTTGAAGAGTAAAGAGTGATGTTGTTCACACTAAACAAATCTCAACCCACAATTAATCCCTCCATTGTCCACACTAAAAATAAGATTCTAAAAAAAAAAATGTATCTCCCTCACACCCTCACCATTGGTTTTACCATCCCCAAATATGCTACGACTTCAACCTTTTCACTAGTGCCATGGTGGAAAATAATGAGTAATATTGCATAAAAAATGATATTTATACAACCATGATTTAATTGTCGAACGACTATTAAATTATATAGATGGCTTATATATGCTCGGAGCATGGTATTCGATGCATCACCGCTTTTCATCAATGCATGAATTCAAAGTCTACAAATTGCATATGATACCCGCCAGTAGTCAATTAATCAAGGATATATTAACTCCAATCATCAATAATAATTGTAACACTCTTCCAAAATAAATAAATATATAAATGTAATATTTTTTTTTATCTTTATTTACATGTACTTTAGATAGTAAGTCTTGCATAGGCATAACCCCAAATAAAATTTATTTAGACACACATACATGATTGATAAAATTTAAAAAAGAAATGATATCAAGTGATTGTGACTAAATTATTTCTTTTTAAATTTATGATTCATGTGTGTACCTAAATACTTTTGATTTGAGGTTGTACTCAACTATTCCTCGTAGTTACATGTTTAAAAAATAATTCCCCACGAAACCTAAAAATAAATAAAACCTCTTATAATGTTTGTTAGGTTAGGTTTGTTTTTCCCGTTGATCAAGGTCTCTTCAAAAACGGAACTTACCACACCGCAGCTTCCATCAAACCCCGTCCTTGCCTCCGCCATGAATCGTTTCTTAAGGTCTTCCTTGCCACGCCTTCTCTACTCCACAGAACGCTCTTCCTCCGTTCTCTCCACCCCTCCCCCCTCCGCCACTTCTCCAACAAATCACAGGAGCATCTGCGCAACGTCTGGCTTTCTGGACTCAGGGACCCTTACATTAGAATGGTTGGAGACTGGGAAACAGTAACACTAAGCTACCATGACTACGATCCAGGCTACATCGACCCACGTGTTGTGTACGTGAGTAACAACAGAGATCCCGAAGTCACTTCCTATAAAAACATAACCGTGTTTGAACATACCGAAGTCACTTCCTATAAAAACATAACCGTATTTGATGTTGATTCCATTGTTGATGCTGAAATAACTTTGCATATTTTTGACAGTGCAATTCTTGTTCTTTCTTGTCTTTACGGTGTTAAAATTGAATCCATTGCCATTTTTCAACAAATGACAAGATTTCAATTTCCAATGTTTATATTTATCGACGATATTGAGCTGGAAGGAGCAGATCCATGGAACTTTTTTGATCAAGTAAAATCTAAGCTTAATCATCGCTGTGCTGCAATTCAAGTTCCAATACGAAGCATTGACAATTGTTGTATTGGATTTGTTGATCTCGTCAAGTTAAAGGCCTCCTATTTTCGCCCTAAAAAGTCTTCCAGATCTGGACTTTTTGATTGTGTTGCCAACAAGTTAAAAGGCTACTTTTTTCGCTCTCAAACACATGATTATGACGATGTAGAAGTAGAAGAAGTAGACAAAGATATGCAAGCCTTTGTGTTGAAGAAAAGACGTGAACTCATTGAAATTGTATCAGAGGTTGATGATAAACTTTCTGAAGATTTTCATGGTGGCAGACAAATTTCAGAGTCTGTTCTCGATGATGCAATTCGTAGGGCAACCATAGCACGGAAATTTGTTCCAATTTTCATGGGTACTTTCAGTGAGAGATACGATGGGTTAGAACTACTTAGGGAGGGCGTAATTAGGTATTTGCCAAGTCCAATCGATGTTAGTAATTATGCTCTTGATCAAAATAGGAATGGTGAGAAAATTGAATTGTCTGGAAGTATTGATGCGCCATTTGTTGCAAAGGCTTTCACAAATGTGCATAACAATAGTAACTTATTAACTTATCTAAGAATCTATCAGGGTGCTATTAAGAAGGGTGATTTTATTACAAATGTTAACACTGGTGAGAAGATTGAGATTCTTGTCTTGTGTAAGAGACATGATGATGAGATTGAGTATGTTGATGAAGCTCATGCTGGAGAAATTGTTATGTTGTTCAACGCTCTTCTTAAATCTGGAGATACTTTCACTGACGGGTCTGTTAGATATACAATGACCTTTGCAGATGTTCCTATTGATGGGTCCTCCATACCACGCCTTCTCTACTCCACCGTATGCTCCTCCGCCTCCTCTCCTTCTCCGCCTTCCTTCGTTCTCCCTCTCCACCTCCGTCACTTCTCCCACAAGTCAGTGGAGCATCTGTGCCACGTCTGGATTTCTGGATACAACTACGAGACGATGCAGACAGACGGAAATAGTATTGAGAAGTTAATGATGTCCGGACGAAAACGGCACACGTTTCAGTTACATTTAGGACGAGATATAAACAGACATACCCAAACATATGTCACTTCCTATAAAAACATAACCCTATTTGACATATCTTGTGGTGATACTTTTTTTGAGAAGATATCTTCTGATCTTGTTGATTTCAATGTTGATGTTCAATTAGCTTCGCGTATTTTTGACAGTGCAATTCTTGTTCTCTCTTGTCAAGATGGTGTTAAAACCGAATCCATTACTATAGATCAACAAATGACAAGATTTCAACTTCCAAGGCTTATATTTATCGACGATCTTTGTAACACCCCGATTTCCCAACATAATTAAATATACGTAAAATCAGAGTTTTCATCGCAAAACGGAATGTTACACTACTTTTCAAAAATTCATAAATAGAAAATATACTATTTATTCA
>Ga0099826_10000332_pt1 | contig 21504 bp, 13 predicted proteins | sample Mtrugardesep15_FD_76830 | JGI IMG/M metagenome (GOLD analysis project Ga0099826, IMG submission 76830) | Root nodule microbial communities of legume samples collected from California, USA - M. trunc garden sep15 | ecosystem: Host-associated > Plants > Roots > Nodule | place: USA: California... | reverse complement strand
TGTGTCAAATGTAGATCTTGTAAGTGTCAATTAAACTTAGAAGAATTACCAAATGTCTCATCGCCACCTTCATAGTAATAATAATGACATATATAGAGGGACGAAGCCAGAAATTAAGGTCGAGGGACCATATTATAAATTATAATTTAATAAAGAAAATAATTTTTCAATTGCATAGCATATGTTAAGAGTACCACATCAGATATGAGATGGTCTGACAATGTCTTTATAACTTGGGGCAATCCTCACCTCACAAGCCAATTTTTTAGGGTTGTGTTAGACCCAACCACAATTTTTAAGATGGTATCAGAGTCTCCTTCATGATCCGTTGGGTCATCTGCTATCATGTTTCCATTATCGGGCCACCCTCCATTTATGTCCACGCTCCAAATGTCCAGTCCTGGGCGTGTGAGTGTGTTAAGAGTCCCACATCATATAAGATATGAGTTGACATTGTGTTTATAAGTGGGGGTAATCCTCACCTCACAAGTCAGTTTTGTGGGGTTGTGTTTGACTCAACCACGATTTCTAAGACAATATCATAGCCTCCTCCATAATATGTTAGGCACTCTGCTATCAGGTTTCCATTATCGTACCACCCACCATTTTTGTCTATGCTCCATATGTCTAGTCCTGGGCGTGAGGGGGTGTGTTAAGAGTCCCACATCGGATATGAGATGGTCTGACAATGTGTTTATAAATGGGGGCAATCCTCTCATCGCAAGCCGATTTTGTGGGGTTGTGTTAGACTCAACCACGATTTCATATATATAAGAAATCCTTTATTCTTAAAGCTTATTAGGTTAAACTACACTTAAACCTAATTATTTTTCTATAATTGTAATGCATTAACTCCTAAGCATCTCAACTCTAAAATATTTTCCTCCCAATTACTTCTCAATTTGAATTTCAAATTAATTATTGGAATAAAACAGCTTGTTTGGTGGCATTTACTAAGGTATATGTTGTTAACCGTGATATATTAACTTTTGGTTTCTCTACAATTTTATTTTCAAAATTACCCTGCTTGAACTACGAACTGCATTTAATAATGTCTATTAGATTACCACATTGAAAACCATACAATTCTCCACTCAGCAGGCACTAATCTATTTCCCATGTAGATTCACATAATACTCCACCCTCCCTCATAGATATAAATATACATGCAAGACACAATGGAATAAGATTACCCTGGTCGTTTTTTAGTTTCATTGAGAAAGAAATAAACACAGTGTGCACCACAACCAAAGACAGTTTTTCATGATAGCTTGAATTAATTTGTTTTATATCAAATCTTGCTTGGATTAAAGCAAGTTTTTCCTTAGTTAACTGAGTTGCAATCACTTCACTTCACTTCCTTTAGTTATACAACTATTTCTAAATTTAATATTTTTCTTTGTTGCTTGCTAATGCAATACAACTACTAGCTAACCGAAAATTAATTTCTAACATGTTTCACATCATGTGCATGGTCATATATTAATAATATGAACATCAATAAATTTGCTTAGATATGACACACCGGTACTGGAAAGGTATGAATATTATTTTTGTCTCATTTTTATAGCTTATTTTATAAGGTTTGGTTTCTTTTATTTGAACCTTTAATACTGACATATCAAAATTGTTCGTGTTGCTTTCTTTTATAATCATGTACTAAAATGTTGTCTCTATAATGGTATTTTTTTTAACGCAAATACACACACACACCACATATAATGGTATTTTTCTAACGCAAATACACCAACCACAAATGAGAATAATTAAAGATGAGTTGCATGTACATTTTCTCATGGGTTCATTTATTCCAGATATATCTTTTCCTAATATATTGCAATTGAAACAACGAAGTTTCAAGTGATACGTAGCAACATTGGGTGGCATGCCTCCCTTTCAAGTTTAAAGTATAGAAATCAAGATAAATTTTTTATTTGATATATGATGGCTCAATTTTTTTTTTTTTATCGAAATCAAAAACATGTGCTCCAATGGGTTAATAATGCTCTTAAAATGAAATGATTTTGCAAGATAAAAGAATTTAGATTTGAGAAGATGCATGTATTTCAAAACAGTACAATTTTTAATATTTCATCTACCTATATTTTTTTCTTCAATATTTTTTAGTGTTTGTAGGAATTGGGGTTGTTTCTGCTTTTTTCGGAGTTGTTTATGTTTCAACGGATTAGTGCTTATGTTGTTGGAGTGGAAGTGGAGATGCAAATAGGATTTTGAAAGTGGGAAGATTTGTTGTAATGTTTCTATATGCTATAAGTCTAATTGGAATTTAAAGGGTTAAAATTTTTCACATAATATTTGAAACTAACAAATAGGTTGCTATGTTTTTGGCGCATAATTTTGGTACACAAGATCATGCTATGCAGTAAATCAAAAATCCTTTTAATTTTTTTGGAACATATGGAGAGTAGTTATTCCATGGATGTGGATTTCTACACGGATAGATTTGTTCAAAAATATTGCTTATCAAAATGTGAAGACAATTTTTATGTAGTGTGCTAAGTTTGAAAGTTTTAGTGCAATTTTTAGGTAGGTTTTTCAAAACTTGATACAATGTATGATTTATATTTTCTCACCAATGTAACCTTTTTTGAATAGCTTTGTTCAATTTCTATTCATGTACAAATTTCTTACTACTATAAGTAAATTTATGAGACACCTCAACTTGCACTAAAATACCTATTGCTATGTGTGACTTAATTCTTAATCGAGAGTTGATTTTTTTTACTAATATAATTGTCAACATGGTAATTTGTCCCTAGCAGCGCAGTTAACATGGACACTTTTAAATTTTTGAATACATTATCTCTTTTAGAGTTTCAAATCACAAGTTAAAACTAAAAGTTGGAGTCTCGATAATGTTAAGAAATATTGATCAATCGTTGGGATTTTGCAATTAAACATGTTTGATAATTGTAAAAAGAAGAGAATACATAGTTGAGATATATAATGATGTCACAAAGCAACATTGTCCCATATCACTATTTTTTTATATAATCTCATTGTAAACATAATGTAAATACAAGACAATTTAATATTAAGTAAAAATAAAATATCAATGGTTAAAAAATATTATAAGCGTCAACTCTAAAAGCCCGTGCGGCGCACGGTCGGCGTTTTAGTTATAAGATATAATCAAAGTTAATATATATAAAAATTGAAACTTGAAACTTTTTAGAGAATGACGAGACTAAGGTGATTTTTGAACAGTAGAGAAAGAAGATACTAAAAAAATATAAACGTACAAGAATGAAATGATGATGAAATTGTGAATAGTGAATCATTGGGTAGTGAAAAAGAGTGAACAAACAAAATTATAGACAATGATTCAAAAAATTTAGACGAAATAACAATTAAGAATCATAAATTAATTAACGATTAGGGTTCTTTTGTAAATTGAGGATAAAACCTCATTTTCTTTTCGTTGTTACGAATTCTAGTTAAGAATTACAACAATTAAGCTTAAAAACTCAAGTGTTAAAAAATTCACAAAAACAAATATAGAGACCAAAAAGTATAATAACGTACTAGTGTCAGAAAATTAAAAAGTCAAAGGGTATTGTGGCTTCTGCTGATCCTCATTCTAACCAGGGACGAATGTATGTACAGCTGCCTCAAGGCATGTGCCACAAAGATTTCATAATTTTTTTTGGTTAAATATATTTTTGGTCTCTATAAATATACCAACTTTTTGTTTTAGTCTCTCTAAAATTTTTCTTCAACTTTTAGTTCTTATAAAATTTTCTATCTTTACTTTTGGTCCCACTTTTAAAGTAAACTCATATGTAGAATTCATATTTTTAAATAAAATTTTGCAGAAAAATTCATAATATTATAAGAATCTCTTCCAAAAAAATTTAGAATTTTTTAACAAAACATGAATTTAATATGAATTTTTATATTTTTGAAGGTTAAAAATTTATATTGTTTTATTAAAAAATTCTAATTTTTTTGGAAATTATTTTTACAATATTCTGCACATATCTGCAAAATTTCATTAAAAAAATGCTAAAATTAACTTAAAAATAGGGACCAAAAGTAGTGATTGAAAATTTTATAGGGACTAAAAATCGAAGGAAAATTTTAGAAGGACTAAAACGAAAAGTTGATATATTTATAAAGACCAAAAACATATTTAACCCAATATTTTTAATGGTATAATATATGTGTTTTTATACTGTGAAGAAGGGTATGCCCACACACCCTTCACATAACCTACATTTCATAACTCATTCAATCACATAAGTTTTTTGTTTTGTTTTTGAGAGGGCACTCACACAAGTTAAATTATATAAGTTGCTTCCCAATATAATAAAAAAAACCTATTCAAATAAAGAATAAATGCTCAATTTGGTCTTTAAACTATCACTCTTTTTTAAATTTAGTCTCTAAATTATATAAGTATAATAAGTTGTCTCTAAAGTATTTAATATTTGTCAATTTAATCTCCGTTATTAAGATATTAGTGACTAAATTGATGAAGTTTTATATACTTTAGCGACTAAATTGACGAAATTCATATAAATTAAAGACTAGTATTATATTTACGTAGTTTATGGACTAAATTAGAAAATTAACGATAATTTATAGACTAAATTGATGGTTGTTCATTCAAATAAAAACAAAATACATACAAGCAGTTTATCTAGATAGTGTCCCCCACTTGTCAAAATTTCTGGATCCGTAGGTGCTTCTAAACCCATCCCTACATGTAGAGGAAGCATTTCCCTCACACTAATAGCCACTAGATAGGCAAAAACTGTGTTTCCGTTTGTTGTTTTTCCGAATCCTTTTTAAAGTTTGAATAAAATAAACTTAGTTTCTTGTTTTTTTGTCTTATTAAAGGAGAGATAAGTAGTTGAGAATTTTTTAAGAGAGATTACTGATTGCTTAATTTTGTGTCTGACAGCATATACCAAATATTTTCAACGTGTTTTTATAGTAGGTAAATATATTTGCATGCAGGGAAGGAGATTATGATCAAACATGCTCTTCAGTCTATACCTTCATACATTATAAGTATATATCTCATCTCAGTGTCTATTATAATTGATGTAGAGAGGTTATTGAACCTATTAGGGCGGGGAGCGAGTATTCATAATAGAATTGAAGGCCTTTAATTTAGCCATTTTGGCTAAACAAAGGTGGAACATCATGACGAAGCCGGAAAGTTTAGTAGCTGGAATCCTCAAAACAAGGTACTTCCCAAAAACTGCCTTCCTTGATTCTAGTTTTGGTCATATAATCCTAGTTTTTGTTGGCGTAGTAATCGGTCCTCTGGTCATATTCTTCTTGATGGATGTAGATATTGGTGATGGGGCTATGGGGCTATTGTTGATTCAAGGAGAGAGAAAATGGGATTTGGCAAAATTTCATTCATTGTTACCTTTACAATATTATCTCAACACTTCTGTCGGCAACCAGTTGAGGATACCTTAGTTTGGAATGGTGAGAAAAATGGCGTGTGCACAGTCAAGTCGGGTTATAAGCAGGCTGTTAGCAGTGGGAGAATTGCGATGGACAACTGTCTGGGCGGCGAGTGGAATAATATTTGGCACCCTAAAATTCCTCCACGAATTCGTAATTTCATGTGGCATATTTGTAGGAGGGTTTTGCCAATGCAACAACGGCTGGCTGAGACATAGACATATGTGCAGTGTCCGCTGGGGTTAGAGGTTTGCGGGTTCCAAGTGGAGTCCGATCGGCATCTCTTCTTTCAATGTGCTTGAAGTGTTCAATGCTGGACAAAATCGGGTTTATGGCATATTGTCCGTGACAGGTTGCAACACTTCACTTCCCTGACAGATGTTTTATTGGATATTTTCTCCCATGAAGTAGAGGATGTTGTTCACAGAGTTATGATGCTTCTGGCTGGTATTTGGGATGATCGCAACAATCTAATTTGGAACCAGAAATGGTCCAGTTCGAGACAGTTTTGCAGTGCAACCATGATGAATTTACCTGAGTGGTCTGTTGCTCAACCTTGGGGTAGACGTCCAGAGTACAGTAATGACGATAATCACTGCATAATTCAGTGGTGTCGTCCGTCTATAGGTGTTATGAAATGTAATGTGGATGCAAGCTTTAGTCAGTCAGCTAACAAAGACAGGTTTTGGGTGCTGCGTTCATGAATCATTCGGATAGTTTGTTACAGCTTTTGCTGGGTAGGAAGCTCCAAAACTGATTGTTCGTGAGGGGGAAGCTTTTGCATTACTCTCAGCTGTGAATTGGGCACTGAGTATGGGACTTCGGAATGTTGTGTTTGAAGGTGATTCAAAAGTGGCTGTAGATGTTGTTCAGTCTATCTGTAGGTTCTTCGGAGTTTAGTAGTCTTGATTTTAATATTAAAAATTTATTGGGTTCTAATTGCAACTTTGAGGTTAAGTTGGTTAAGTATTTTGGCTGTCAAGCAAATATGATTGCTTATAGTTTAACTAAGGCGGCCATTTCCAGTGCTAGTAGACATATGTTTGATTTTGCTCCTCCTTGTATCCAACACTATTTAAATGATATGAGTTGAGTTTGGTTTGTTCACACAAAAAATAGCTTATGACTTCACAATGGTTTGTTCAAACAAAAAATAGTTTATGACTTCACAAGGATGAAATTAAAAAAACAACTTACAAATATGAAAATTGAAACTCACTATATTTGCATGCACCAAACATATTTTATTTTTTGAAGAACAATATTATTATTCTTAAAAGAAAGAGAGAAAAATAATGTGAGCATTTGTCACAACACAGCTAGCCACCAGTACACTTGAAATAAGTGAGCATAAACAGATAAGAAATGCACCATCTCATGTAATTCTCATGCTGGGTTGAAATCCAAACACAGTTAATCCCCCATCAACACAAATAACTTGTCCAGTGATGTAAGATGCAGCAGGTAAGCAAAGGAAAGTCACCAAAGAGGAGACCTCTTCGGGTTCGGCAATGCGCTTAAGAGGAGTTCGAGACATAATATCATCCACAAACTTTTGATTTTGAAATAACTACAAAAAAAAAAAGGATCAAACACATAGACAAGAGTCATCCATAATTAGTTTGAACAAAAAAGATTTGCTTGATAGAGTATGAAGAATGTCTATTGAAGATGGGAATAGTCATATATTTCCATGAATGAAAATAAAAATAAAAATTAGACACAATCAACACAGAAACACTATATTTATGTTAGCCTAACAATTTACTGCTAGTCCATATAATCAATCATAAGCAGACCTTACAGATGATAATAACACTAAAGAAATTATAGTTGAACATCAAAATACAGTTATTGTATGCAACATCGTATATGTTTATCTCTAATACTTTTTTATCCTCTACAACTTACACACATTTTAAAAATACACAAAACTCTAAGGACATCCGTATTTGGCATCAAAATTTTGACGTCAAAGTATAATTTCTTTAATACTTTTATGTAGACATATTTATTGGTTCTATGTGGGATTATATCAACCAAGTAAGTAAGTCAGGGAGCAAGAAAGTTACATGTTCTACAAGTGGGGTTCTGGTTGCCCATGGTGCAACACAATTGCTCCTTATGTTGTCTATTGCCCATTCACAGGCCAGATTTTTTGTAAGCTGATTAATTGCAGCTGAAAATTCAAGGATGAAACATAATTGTCGTTTGATCGTAACATTTATTAATCACATTTACATGAAAAAAATAAAAGAACTAATGAGCGTAGCACTCACCTTTACTTGCTGCGTAGACAGATCCAGTACCTAAGCTAACTACACCTGCAACAGATGAAATGAACACAATGCTACCCTTTCCAGATTCTTTTAGAAGAGGATATGCAAGTTGGCAAAGATGGAATGATGAGTCTAAATTAATTGTCATTAGCTCTGAATATTCTTCAGCAGTGTACTCAATGGTTGGCTTTCTAAAGTTTGATCCCACATTATTTACCTAAAAGCATAAATTCATGCAAATATGTATGACTTATGGCAAAAGTGATTCATTAATTTTTGGTGTAAATTTATATCATCACATAAGCATCATTTGCAGATTGCACACATTGTTGAATTGAATCGGACTTTAAACAATGTATTTACTAGACATATCAAAAGTTTTGGAGAAATATTAAATAACTAAATCCAAATGACGAATTCAAGAATCTACAAAAATCAGGAAGAAACGGTTTATTGTTGACCTCAACTCTAAACATCGATCAACTAGCATGTTTTTCTTAGATCCGTTTATATGTTTGGCACAATGAGTACTTACAAAGATGTTGAGCTTGCCATTGAAAGTGGAAGCCACTTGTTGAATAAGGCTCTCTCTTTGTGGTCGAGAGCTTACATCACAGACCGAACCAGTAACCGAAAATCCCTGACTTTGCCATTCTTGTAAACACTTATTGAGCTCTGATTCAGTCCTTGAACAAGTGTGTACAGTAGCACCAAATGCAACAAGATCATTCACTATGGCATGCCTAAACAATGTGTCAAATGAATGGATGGATTAAAGTCTATTCTTAATAAAAGTGTCGTCTCTTTGGTAAAATGTTACTAAAGCTCTTTAGTAATACGGGTTTTCCCTAACAATTGTTCAAATGTAACTAGATCTCAATTATGTTATAGTGTTAGTCCGTGTGCAAAAAACTTTAAACGACACTAATCTTAAAACGGAGAGAGTAAAAGATAATGAAGTATTTTTGGCTAGATCAAAATAAAGACTACATATGAATAATGATGCAGGGTGCTATAGATAAGATAAATAATGAAATAAGAGAGAAGGGGAAAGATGAAAACCCGATTCCACGAGTGCCACCGGTTACAAGAGCTGTCATTCCAGTGAGAGACCATCTCTGTCCTCCTCTGCTGCTATGTGTTTCTACTGCTGCTGCTGCCATTTTGTATAATTCACTATTTTTCAATCAAAACTCTAATGATGCCTTACTTATGGTGGGTATCTTTGTTGGTCAACGAGCGAGCTTTACACATACAATATACACGAGTTTTCTATTTACTAAAATAGTATATGATGCACATGCAGTAGAACTGTACAAGAATATATTAGTAGATGAGAGATGTTATTCGAGTAAACATAGTATTGGTCTCGTCTTTGTATGTAATTTTCAAATTAGTCCCTGACTCTATTAATATTTTAAAATAGTCACTGTCTTTATCAAAAATTTATCAATTAAGTCCCTCGTCATATGAAAAAAAACATAGAAATATGAGTTTAATTGAGAAACTTTTGACAAAGATAGGGACTATTTTGAAATATTGTCAGAAGTTTCTCAATTATACCCATGTTTCTATGCTTTTTCTACATGACGAGAGACTTCATTGAATTTTTTTTGACAAAGACAGAACTATTTTAAAATTTCAATAGAGTTAAAGACTAATTTAAAAATTACTTGCAAAGACTGAGACCAAATTAATGTTACTTCAACAATCTTTTTGTGGGACAATTTATACGGCACATAATATTGTCCATTTCTGGATATTGTTTCAATTAATGTGCCTAAACATTTTTTCATTTGTGATTGTGACCAAGTCAATCTTACGGCAAGGGACAAAATAAAAATACTCTTTCTATCCCAAATTATAGGTCCTTTTAGCAAAATAAATTGTTTCAATTATACGCCGTTTTACATTAACAATGAAACATTGTTATTTTTTGTATTATATCTTTGGCTATTTATTATTATCTATTCTTTTAATTATTTAATTTATCTTTTTCATACTATTTATTAAGCACAATTTTGTAAAACAACTTTTAACATATTTTTCACATACAAAATCAATTACATTTTTTAATACGTGCGAAATGATCAAAACGTCGTATAATTTAGGACGGAGGGATTAGTTATTTACAACACATATTTTTAGACACCATAGGCACCATATAGTTTTATTTTTTGTACTGTATGGACCATATAGTACTGGATGGAGATAAGGGAATAGTTGTGAAACATTTTGTTTTGATAAGAATTAATTTTGAGTGAATTTATGCAAATAAATTGATTTATATTAAGTGAATTGAATTATAAATTTTTGTTTTTGAACCAATTTTAAAATCAAAAGCCACCTGATCACATTATCCACAATAATTCCACATCCGCATAATAGATTGATATGTGTCTTCTGAAACTGTAACTATACAAGAAAACAATGGCTGTTTTTCTGAACGCCTCTTTGCCTTCAACTTCCAAACCTCATCACCATCTCTTAAGGTCAACACCTTCCTCTTCAACATGCTCACCAACTCCTCTTTCTCTTTCTCTGGTTCGTATACTATAGAATTTTATATTTATGAATCATCATCTTTTCTCTTATTCAAGTTTAACAATTCCACTCTACTACACAGGGAACCAATCTAAAGCAAACTCACCAAGCCTCTCAGAAACTCACATTATCATTCGGTGAATCAGTGTCTAGTGCAGCTCTCGTTGCTCTTCTATCTGCTTCCCTCTTTTTTGTTCATCCTGCACTTGCATTCAAGGTATATACTTAATACTAACTAATTTGAATGTGTGTCTCGTGTCCGACACATGTGAGTGTGTGTTGTCTAGTGTCCGTGTCTGTATTAGTGTTTGTAGATAACTAATCATAATGTAATTTGAACTCTATTTGTTAAAGTTTTATTCTTTTTTGGTTAACAAATAATGGGAATGCAGGGTGGAGGGCCATATGGACAAGGGGTTACTAGGGGACAAGATCTTTCTGGGAAAGATTTCAGTGGCAAGACACTCATCAAGCAAGACTTCAAAACGGTGTAATTTTTTATTTCTTTTAAGGAAAAAAAACTAGAAATTTTAAGTTGATTTGATGAGTGATGACAGGGTTAGTCAAATTTGGTGTTTTAGATCAAGTGTTATCTTATTCTTTTACCTGTTACATTACAGTCCATACTTCGACAAGCCAATTTTAAAGGTGCAAAATTGTTAGGTGCTAGCTTCTTTGATGCTGATTTAACAGGTTTGGCCAACACCAAAATACTATCACAAATTCACAATGAATGTAGTATACACACATGGCTTGTCATTTCAATTTACATTCAATATCTCCCCACCCTTTGTCATGTCAGGTGCTGATCTTTCGGATACTGATCTTAGAAGTGCAGACTTTTCCCTGGCAAATGTGACAAAGGTAAATCTTTTTTCATGCTCATTATGCTAAGATCTGATGGGAATTTAATTTTAGATAATTGTTACTTGTTACTAGTTAATTGATATCACTCTTGCTCCAATATACTTAAGTTTATTAACATAAGACCCTTTTCTTTGCTCTGTTGTTATATCCTTGTTCAAAACCTTGCTTAATAGCAGTGATTGAAAGTAAGGAAATTGATAATAAACAGATAAACACACAATTCCATTATTCAACAACCTAATAAACTGTTATACTTATATGTTCCTTTGTTATATTACTTGAAGAAGAGAAGTGATAAATGTTCCAAAAGAATGGTAAGAAATTAAATTAAAATGGAAAATTAGAAGATTCAAGAGATATATCTTATAAGAGAGCTAATGAAATGTCATAAGTTTTCCCTGTCAAAAAAATCTTATAGTGAACTTACACAAATCTGATCTATATACTATACTATACTATTTAGGCCTACAAGTATTAATTTAGTTCAATCTGAAAATGTGCCTGAAATCACTGTAATGAACAAATGTTTTCTTCTGCCCCCTCCAAAAAAAGAAAAAAAAGTTTTCTTCTTCCATTTCTCAATTTATTGTGTTGGCATTACTGCTTTCTGCAGGTAAATTTGAGCAATGCTAATTTGGAAGGTGCACTTGTAACGGGAAATACATCTTTTAAGGGATCAAATATTACAGGCGCCGGTATGTAGTAGTATCACTAAATTATTCTATGCTACTATTGGAATTTTAGTGGGGAATATGGTTTTCAAAGAGTGTGTTTTTATCTCATTAGCTTTCAAATCATTGAAGGTTATTGATATGACTGGTGATTAATTAACTAATTGATAGTCATGTTAATTAGTTATAGGCAGATTATTGACATAGAACTGATTTTGGATTTCAATCAACTTATATAAAAATACTATAGGAGCATAGGGGTTAGAGAGAAAGAAGAGAGAATAGCATGCAACCGAAAGAAAGGAAAAGACATGGAAAGCAAGTTCTTCGGGGGAAAAATTCTGAATTCATCGTTACTGAAACGGAACCTAAATGTCTAGGGAAACCCTGTAAATCATGATCTTAATAGAATTAGTAAAGTAATTACCAAGTTTTATTCATTCTCATTCCAAGAACCGAAAACTTCATCAAATTAGGAAAGCCATATTCGGAATATGTTCGTTATGTAACTATATCAACAACACTCGTTAAAATAAGTTGTGATTGTTCTGTTATAAACAAAACTTGGATGCTTATTGCAAAGGTAATTGCATTGTACTTTTTAGAATAGTGATTTCCCTTCATTTTGTTATTACCTTCCGTAACTAGTAAACTTGCAGTAAATTTTGAACATACTAGACATGCAGCTCATATGTTAAAGGCGAACCCCAACTCCAACTCCAACCCCAACCCCAACCCATCCTTAAATTTTGTAGTGCAACTATTAAAGTAATCCAGTTGCCCTTAAGTAAGGTTTTGAATTTGAGTGCTAGTAGTTAAAATAGACGGTAGGAGAATTGTTCTGTTTCCCTCAAATAGGTTCCCTGACCCAACTTGAATTAGATTTAATATGGCTTTTAGATTTTTTTTTTTTTTTTTTGTGGTTCCACATGGCTTTTAGATATACAGATCAGAACAAGATAGTCTAATATAAAAACTCAAGCATAACGTTTAGGTGAGCAGGACCAAACTCATCCTTAAGAGTCGTAATGTCTCGGTCCAATTTGACCTGCAAAGCTTCAGGGTTGTTCGGGTCTAGGGACAAGTTATGGTCTAAAGAATTGATCGGATCAAAATTTAAGGATGAGTTGGTGTTTGCTATAATCTGTCTCAACCTGTTACTTACTCACCTCTCACCCCTAATTGCCAGTTCTATTATGTTGTGATGATTCTTTTTGAAACAAAATATTAAAGGCGAAATATATGTTAGTTTAGACAGTAATCTTGTATTTAAGTACTATTGTAAGAGTCATATTTTGAGTTTGAGTACATGGTAAAATATTAAAAAAAAATCAATTTTTTAATTAGAATTTTTAGTCATAATTGAATGATCACCTTATAATTTTTCTTCAATTGTCATTTCCTTAAATAGACTTAGTCTTAATTTGAACCGCAGAGCATTGAGTTTGTTCAGGTCTAGGGATTAGTTATAGTCTAAACTCTAAACAATTACTTAATCAAAATTTAGCATTGGTAGGGAATAGGGACAAATTAACTAATCCCAGTTCGTCTTTCTCACCCGGTATAGTTTTCTCTTGTAAACGTACGATATGACAATATCCTTGGACGCAGGGCAGAAGATAGCCATTTAGGAAACTCTATATCTAAGCTATTATGGACCTTTTCTACGCATACCTAAACAACCTAACTCTACCATCTGTTTTATGACACAAGCTAGTTCAATTCTCTCTTTAATCGTAATTGTAAGACTCAAAATCAATCCGTTTTAAATTCTGCCACACTGAATTTACTTTCTTATGGCTAGCTTTACTGGCGACCAAGGCTGTCTAGGTTGATACAACCCCTGCTTGAGGAGAAGATACAACTTGATTTAAATGTTTTGTTATTTATTTATTGGAATTGTTCTTTATTATGATACTAATTAGAAGTAGAAAACTCACATTTTAATTTAAGATCAATTAATTTCATTTCAAGATATTAGCACTACGAGTGTGAAGATTTAGATTTTTTTCTCAAGAATTTGATTTTAGAAAAACTATACGATGACTTAACAATGTTTTGTATATAATTATCTTGCTCTGAGCCAGATTTCACTGATGTGCCACTAAGAGAAGATCAACGTGAATACCTCTGCAAAATTGCTGATGGGTGAGATTATATTATATGTCTATATGATATCTTTTTTCTGTCTAAATATAAATGCTTCATCGCTAACGAAGTTGTTTATGGCGACAGAGTGAACTCAACAACTGGAAATGCTACACGTGATACATTGCTGTGCAATTAGCATTCCATTGCTGATAATCAAACTGTAACTTTTGAATTTATTAAAATGAACTCTTTCAATAAAGTTAAATATAATGTATATCACGTCAAAGGTGAGATTCTCTTTCCATTATGAAAGAAAAGCAAATATTTTGTTGTATATTAGGTGTCATAAATTATTCTTTGATTCTTAACATTGTCATCCCTTCTGGTGATTTGTTAATTTCTTCAGTCGTTAATCGCCTAATTTATTATTATTGCTTATACTAAAATGAAAAATCCAATTCACACACTATGCATCAGTAAAATTTGCATTTTAGTAATAGATCTTCAGGTTTTCTGCTAGGAATAAATTGGACCAAAACCGATCTCTTTGAAGGTAGTGAAGCATGAGATGCAGAGAGAAAGAGGGTAACTGGAAAACAAAAATGAAGCAAAGATTTCATTACTTTGAAGTTCTTACATCATTGCTATATATAAAAGTCATTACTGGTAAGACCTTAACTAATGACTAATTGTCATATAACAGAATAACCGTTTCAGTTAGTGCAAGGCACTGGATTCATTGTGATGATCACCATTAGTGCTCTTCATAACATACTTTGATAACCCTGTCAAAGTCAAGGTGGTTGCAGAGAGGTAAACACGTTGAGTTTGGTGCGAAGCTCTTTAAACAAGTTGATAATGGTGACTTGGGAATGAATTCGCACGTTGGTCAACGACATACACATGAAGGACAACTAAAGATTTAGAATTCCCTATTTCTAGACAAAATGAATGTCCAATTCCACGTGCTTTGTACAAGCATGCAAAAATGGATCATGAGAAAGTATAAAAGGAACATGTGGTTCAGTCATGACAGATTGTAGCCATTGAAACTTTAGCTGTGTGTGCGCCATGTCGTGGTATTCGGCCTCAGCACTAGAGCGCAATTGAGCGTGCCGCCAATACTTGTTTCTTAGAACTCCAAGATACAATATTTGGTTCAAATAAGATACATGAGCTTCCTTTTGTTCACCCTCTTCTGAGTCTCTACTTCAAATCTCCATCATGTGCTTCACCCTCAATTTGATTAACTTATGAATTATTCAACAAAGTAAAGCTATATGGTGAATGCCCTTATGACTTTTTTTATGGGAGAAAGCCCCAAACAAAAAACAAAGAAAGGAAAAAAAAATCCATTGAAAAGGTAACAAGACCCCTATCTATCAATACAGCACAGGAAGCAGGAGGAAGAAAGCTAAAAATATGATTATTCTGATCTAGATCAAGACCAAATTTGACCAAAAACATGAGCTCTTTGATTAGGCTCAGGATAAATATGGTAATATCAATATCATTGTACTTTAAACCTTTAGCAAGAGATATCTCCAGTGCCTTGTTAATAACACACATGACACCTATTGTTTGCATGCAAACAAGAGAAACCAAAGAGGAAAATATCATGCCACAACACCCCCAGTCCCCAAATACATCCTTATTCTTATGGTTCAAAACTAAGACCTTATCTCACTAATTTATAATTCTCTCAAAAAAAAATCTCACTAATTTATAATGTGTACCGGTTATTTTGTAGTATATATGTTAGATATTTTAAATAGTATTTAAGTTTTTTTTTTTTAAGGAAAATGGTATTTAAGTTAATAACTCATTCCAATTTTTTTATTAGTTATTTTCTCATTCATACATACATATTATTCCGCATAAATTCACTTTTTTTTTTGTTAGCATGATATCTATACGAAGTTTCCACTATTATATAGGAATGACTAATTTCATCATAAAACATATGAGACACGCAAGGTGGATTACTATAAAGTCGCATTCTACCAACAAAAATTCCAACCCTGTATGGTATTATATACAAAAATCATGTCAACATGTCATAATATGGATGCTATATGGTCATTTTTCATATAAATTGAGGGAAGAAAAAAAAACATTGTGTCATTTTATATATTTATACATATTAATTTTTAACTTATACAAAATTTTAAAATTTAATGATTTGATTTAGAGTAATGATATTTATACAACTATATTCTTTCCTCTTTTTTTATTGGTAAAAAAGCAAGGTCCTTGTGAATTTAGTTCAGTTGCCGGAGACAATGCATAATATATGTAAGGTCGGGTTCAAAAATTTTGTCAAAAACAACAAGAGAAAGAAAAAAATTATTCAAATATGGTCGTAAGATAGTTTGTTTAAATATAATTTCTCTTTAATATATTCACCAACCAAGTTATTTTTTATTTTTATTTTTCTTTTGGGAACAGAGGCATATACATGGCTTAATATAATGATAATGATATTGATATACCCCTTTCTTTTATGTATGTATCCCAGTAATTTAGAAATAAAATTTAGGAAGAAACAGGGTATATAGAAATTGTAAGTTGCAGCTCTGTTTGTATGTATGAATGAACATGGTGATGACGATGTGTGAAGCAAAACAGAGCAACTTGTTCCAAATCCAAATAACAAATAAACAAACAGAGAGATAAACAACGAAGAACGAAGAAGAAGAAGAAGATCCTAACAACTGCATCGTAGGAAGCTTCTCGTAAGAAACTGGAACATCATTTCCAATTCCACACTCCACCAATCAATGTAACTGAGCCAAACCCATCACTATCTCTGTAAGTTTTTATCTTCATTCTCAAGATTTTTGTACAATCGGATTAGATCATTGTTATAATCTCAAAACAGGATTTTCAGGGAAATGGGGTTCATCAGATTCAATGTCAGATCTAACAAATTAATTTTCGCAATTTCATACCATGTGCTTATGGATTCCATCTAAATTGACTTCTATTCTATCATCAAGCTGCTTCTAATGTGATCTGAAAAAGTTTAACTTTACATATTCAATTTTTTAACTTTGAGTCAAACCAACCAAAACCTACATTCATTTGCTGCATTTCACTTTATGGGGAATGCTTAATGTTACTAATAATTTGTAAAATTCAGATATGCTTTGACCATCTTCTATTGATCTGTGCCGAAGCCCCAACATTTTTTGCCGGCTAAGGTCAAAGCATGAAAATGTTGTTTATTTTGATTCAATGTGAATAATTTTCCTTGTGATTCGTGGTTAGTTAGAACTGTTGGTAGGTATTCTTTTGCTTGGATGATTTTAAAAATAGTTTATACAACGTTGTTCGATATAGATCAATGTATTTTGTTTTCCTTCTCTTTATCTACTAATATATGGTATCAAAGGCCATCCATTCGAACCCCCACCAAATTATCCTCGCACCAAACTCGATAGTGTTGGGTGTGAGGGGGTGTAGTGAGAAAAACACACAAGTCCCACAATGAAAAGAGATAAGGCTTGAAAAGACTTTATAAAGAGAGACACCCCTCGTATTACATGATAATTTTGTAAGGATGATTTAGGTCCGATATAAACACCTAATATTTTGAAGTATACATGATCTCTTACATATTCACTCCATGGTGGATTTCACATGATTTTCGAGTTGTAGCAGGCACCAAGGCTGATTTTCATATCTTTGTACATTGCATCTGTTGAGTTTGGATAATTTGTGTTACTCATTATCACTGTACTTATTGGTATCTTTTTGCATTGCTTTTCCTAGGGCTTTTGTTCATCTCCGCATTCTTCTAGTAAATGTCAAGTCAATCCTTTTGTTAAAATGGGACATCTAAACATGCAAATGCCAGCCGGTGTCAATGGAATAGAGGATCAATCTCAGCAATTTGGTGCTGGATATCCTAACAAAACTACGATAGCATGCATGATCAATGCAGAAATTGGTTCTGTTTTGGCCGTTATGCGAAGAAATGTTAGATGGGGGGTTCATTATATGTCAGATGATGACCAATCAGAGCACTTCCTCGTTCAGTCTTTGAAGACACTGAGAAGACAGATTTTCTCATGGCAGAATCAATGGCATTCCATCAATCCTGCCTTGTATCTCCAACCTTTTCTTGATGTGATTCAATCAGATGAAACCGGTGCACCAATTACAGGTGTTGCTCTGTCATCGGTTTATAAGATCTTAACTCTGGACGTGATTGATCAAAACACCGTCAATGTTGTCGATACCATGGACTTGGTGGTTGATGCTGTCACAAGTTGCAGATTTGAGGTGACTGATCCTGGATCAGAAGAAGTCGTATTAATGAAGATTTTACAAGTACTTCTAGCATGTGTCAAAAGCAAAGCATCTGTAATACTTAGTAACCAGCACATTTGTACCATAGTGAATACCTGCTTCCGTATAGTTCATCAAGCAGGAACTAAAGGTGAGCTGTTGCAGCGGATAGCTCGATATACAATGCATGAACTTGTTAGGTGTATATTCTCCCACCTTCAAGAGATTGACATTGCAGAGCCCGCGTCGATAAATGGGAGCACCACTTCAAAACAAGAGGTATAAGATATGTTTTACCTTTATCCGTCTTGGTTGCATTATGCACTTTTTATGTGATTATTTTGTTAAGTTATGGAGGGAAAATGGAGACTTTGGTATGGGGGAGTTATTTTTACTGTTATTTGTTGTTCCCGGCTTACAAAATGTGAAATTTGTTGAAGGCGAAAGTTTCCTTAGTTTTTACTCTCTACTATATTACTGTCTATTATTTTATATGCAAATTTCAATTTCCATTAATATATTATTCTCAACAAATTGTATGCTGCTTATCTTGAAGAGTTAAATAAATGTAGTGTTTGAATAGCTTATTATATACCTGGCTCTTTAGTCTAAAATACAGCTTATAATTAAATAATGAACTTAATCCTCCCTTCCTTCTTTCCCCTCATTTATATGCACATTTTTTTCTGCAGACCTGTGAGCTAAATAACGAGCATGCTTCGGAAAGCAGGCAATTTGAAAATGGGAGCCTGAACTCTGCATATGATGGTCAACCATCGTCCACGGGCCTTGCTTCCAGTACTGAAAACACAACTACTGCTAGCAGTGATAAGGAGAGCGATCTACAAGAATTGCAGCTCATGACTGAACCATATGGAGTTCCTTGTATGGTGGAGATATTCCACTTCTTGTGTTCTTTGTTGAATGTTGTTGAGCATATGGGGTTGAATCCTAGATCAAACACACTAACATTTGACGAAGATGTGCCTCTTTTTGCCTTAACTTTGATTAATTCAGCCATTGAGTTGGGAGGGCCTTCTTTTCGTCATCACCCTAGATTACTGAGTTTGATTCAAGATGAAGTATTCCATATTCTTATGCAATTTGGTTTGTCAATGAGTCCCCTTGTACTTTCTTTGGTGTGTAGCATTGTTCTCAATTTGTATCACCATCTTCGTACAGAACTCAAATTACAGCTAGAAGCATTTTTTTCTTGTGTGATTTTGAGGCTTGCACAAAGCAAATACGGAGCTTCATATCAGCAACAGGAAGTTTTGATGGAGGCACTTGTTGATTTGTGCAGGCAAAGGACATTCATGGTGGAGATGTATGTTAACTTTGATTGTGACATTTCTTGCAGCAATGTCTTTGAAGATATTGCTAATTTGTTGTCCAAAAGTGCTTTTCCGGTAAATAATCCATTATCTTCCATGCATATTCTTGCTTTGGATGGTCTTATTGCTGTAATGCAGGGAATGGCCGATAGGATAGGTAATGGATTTGTCAATTCAGAACATTCTCCTGTGAATTTTGAAGAGTACATACCATTCTGGCTGGAGCAGTGTGAAAATTTTGGTGATCCAAATGATTGGGTTCCTTTTGTCCGCCGAAGAAAGTACTTCAAGCGAAGATTGATGATTGGAGCTGATCACTTCAATCGTGATGCTAAGAAAGGCCTTGAGTTTCTCCAAGGAGCACATCTTTTGCCCGATAAACGTGATCCCCAAAGTGTTGCCTGCTTTTTCAGATTCACCGCTGGATTGGATAAGAATGTCATTGGTGATTTCTTAGGAAATCATGATGAATTCTGTGTTCAGGTTCTTCGTGAATTTGCTAGAACGTTTGATTTCCAAGATATGACCTTAGACACAGCCCTGCGCATATTTTTGGAGACTTTTAGGCTGCCTGGAGAATCACAGAAGATACATAGGGTGCTTGAAGCTTTCTCTGAGAGATATTATGAACAGTCACCGCATATCCTAGCTAATAAGGATGCTGCTCTTGTGTTGTCATACTCAATTATAATGCTTAATACGGATCAGCACAATGTGCAGGTCAAAAAGAAGATGACAGAAGCAGATTTTATCCGGAATAATAGACACATAAATGGCGGCAACAATCTACCTCGAGAATTCCTGTCAGAGATTTACCATTCAATTTGTAAGAATGAAATCCGCACAACCCCTGAATCTGGCTTTGGGTCTCCTGGAATGACCCCAAGTCGGTGGATTTCTCTAATACACAAGTCAAAAACAACTGCTCCATACATCGTATCTGATTCCAGAGCATACCTAGATTATGATATGTTTGTCATATTGTCAGGCCCAACAATTGCTGCCATTTCTGTGGTATTTGATAATGCTGAAAACGAAGAGGTATACCAAACATGTATAGATGGATTCTTAGCTATTGCAAAGATATCCGCTTACTATCATCTTGAAAATGTTCTTGATGATCTGATTGTGTGCCTCTGTAAGTTCTTCACCATTTTGGATCCATTATCAGTTGAGGAATCTGTCCTAGCCTTTGGTGATGACACAAAAGCACGAATGGTAACTGAGACTGTTTTCACTATTGCAAGTAGGTATGGTGATTACATCCGCACTGGGTGGAGGAATATTCTTGATTGTATCTTCAGATTGCACAACTTAGGCCTTCTTCCCACTCATTTGGCCAGTGATGCAGTTGATGAGTCAGAGCCTTCTACAAAAACTGGACGTGGGAAACTTAATTCAAATTCTTTATCATCAACTCATCTTCAATCTATTAGTACTACAAAGAGATCCTCGGGGTTATTGAGCAGGTTTAGTCAACTATTATCTCTTGCCACTGACGAGCCAAGAGCAATACCAACCGAAGAACAACTGGCCACTCATCATCAAGCCGTACAAACAATTCAAAAGTGTCACATCGACAGCATATTCACTGAAAGTAAATTCTTGCAGGCCGAATCCCTATTGCAGTTGGTAAGATCACTCATCAATGCTGGAGCTCAATCTCAGAAGGGGAACAAAAAATCTCAGAATGAAGACACTTCTGTTTTCTGCCTGGAGTTGCTGGTAGCAATCACTCTGAATAACAGGGACAGGATTGGGCTTATATGGAAGGGTGTTTATGAGCACATATCTAATATTGTTAAATCAACCGTTATGCCATGTGCACTGGTAGAAAAGGCTGTTTTTGGACTTCTAAGGATTTGCCATCGCTTACTTCCTTACAAAGAGAACATGGCCGATGAACTTTTAAAGTCCCTGCAACTTATCTTGAAGCTTGATGCACTGGTCGCAGATGTATATTATGAGCAGATTACACAG
>Ga0099826_10000331_pt1 | contig 21509 bp, 8 predicted proteins | sample Mtrugardesep15_FD_76830 | JGI IMG/M metagenome (GOLD analysis project Ga0099826, IMG submission 76830) | Root nodule microbial communities of legume samples collected from California, USA - M. trunc garden sep15 | ecosystem: Host-associated > Plants > Roots > Nodule | place: USA: California... | reverse complement strand
GGGGAATGAAATTTTTTCTAATATGTTTTGAATAAGAGGGGAGGGGAATGTATATTTTAACATAAGAGGGGAGGAGATTGTAATTCAAGCATCTTTGAGGGGAGGGGAGGGTAATTTACTCTTTTATTTATAAAGAAAAAAGATTATCCTAAAAGTTATCACAAAATAATTGTATCAACATCATTACTCTTAACAGTGTGATCATCTCAACCAAAAGTCAACTCCAACCCTTTACCTTTTATTGGATATAAGTGTCATAACCACTTGTGATATACACCATCCTGCAAGACAATAAAAGTCAACAACCCATCACACTCCTTGATTTGATCTTCCTCCTAAGCGGACAATTAACGTCTCCATTTCCACGCCTCCCCTTGAATTCCTCAACCTAGAGAGAGTACTCATCTCAACAACAGATGATAACTTATTCTCAACTAAATAAAAAAATATGTCTAAATCTTACACATAAGGGAACCCCCTCCAGCCTCAAATCCCACCATAATAAGATTGAAGATCCTATTCCCTATCACTTTTCCTAAATCATCGTCGAACCAACTGCCTACTCCCATCTCTACACCTACACGCAACTTCATCAAATCTTTCCATCAAACCAAACCTAATCTTTTCCCATCACAAACTCTGACTCCCTCATCGCCATAACGTGATTAAAGCATTATACCACAAACTACCACTATATGTCTTCAACCTCCAACACTTGTTATCCAATAATGCAAAATTAAACTCCATTACCCTCTTAACCCTCGACCCTCCTTCTTCTTTATTCAAGCAAATAATATCTCATTTAACCCACGTAATTTTTCTAAAATTCTCACAACCCCTATCAACGGAGCCAAACTCACGGGGACAAAAAAGTAAAATGCATTATTAATAATTGTATATGGTAATACTCTTGTGTGTTTCAAAAGAGAAAGGAAAAATTTCTACATAATATAAAGAGTCTAGGATATGTTGATTTTGAGCTTGATTATAAGAAAGTGGTCGATAGTTTTATACCTCCAATAAGTATGATGCCACAAAATTTGAAAAATTATACATGATTGTAAAGCTTTATTTAATCAATTATATGAAAATTTTAATGTTGAATTTGTGTCCGTACGAGCAAATACAGCTGCTCATAAGTTAGATAAAGCGGTCAAATTATTAGTTAGTTTTCAAATCTTTGTTAATCCACCAAATTATACTGAATATGATTAATGAAATGACCTAAATTTTCTCCAGTAAAAAAACAATAGTATTAAAAAAAACGTTTCTCATAGCAGATTTGACTTTAAGTTCAATCTTTTGAAGTTAAATTTATGATTCTAAAAATTTGACCTATACGGAAATCCTAAAGATATGATTGCTTTTAATTTTCAACTGGGTCTTTTTTTAGTAATAAACAATGATTAAGTCAAAACAAATGACAAAGCAAATTTTGTAATATGTAAATTAAATTAAAGTAGTATGCTTTGTGTCAATAATTATACATATGATAATATGTTACCACGACAATGAATATAACAACTCACACATTTTTATAAAAGGTATTGTTAACTGACGTCTTTGAAGTCCTGATTAAGCATACCATAACAGAGATTTATTACCATAAAAGATAACTGCTTTTGACATTACTATCAATTAATTACACAATTTCAATGCATTAACTACTATATAATTTCCTTTTTCATATCGTTAACCAGTGTCTCGAAGTCATTGGTTAACATTTCCCTTTTATAAATTAACATGACAACTTATCTTTATGAATGTGTAAAATTAGTGTAGATTAGATTGACGAAATATAAATTCATATAATTTAGAATAATAAAATAATAATTTGCCATAAAAAGAATTAGAAGATTACAAAAAAAAGTCAAACGTTTTAGAATAAATAATCAAAATATAAACCACTCGATTTCAAGTTCAATTTTAACACAATCAATTTTAAAACATCACAATGACTTGGGACCTCAATAAAACATCCAAATAGACAAGGTAGATTAAGGGCCTTTTTGGATTGTCTTGTTTGAGCTTATATACTTGCATAAGTTTTGTGAGATTATTTGAAAGAACTTACGAAAACAGCTTATAGCTCAAGCTTTTTTTCAGTTTATTTTCGTAAGTAAGCTTTTTTCGGTGTATCCACAATAAAAATGTTAAAGATAGACTAGTCCCCTCCCTTAAACAGGGAATCTGCAAAAATGGTCCAACTTGTTAGTTAGACACAGTTTGAGAAGGACCCATCACTCATGACTGTAGGACGACCTCTTTCTATATTTCTATCCAGCACATTCCGTGCAACACAATTCTATATTTCTACCCAGCACATTCCGTGCAACACAAGCATCCAAGTCATACGATTTCTTAAGTGAATCAATTAATTACCAGGGGTGCTAACATAACACGAATCTATCCTGAATTAGTACATGAGTTTTAGCAGCTTGAATTCACAAACGAAATAAAAAGTACTAAAACCAGGACACTCAGCCACGTCCCCTTCACGTTAGGTTAACCGTTTTTCTTTTTTCATCCACATTTTGCTAATCGCTTTAAGATGGTTCAACTTGAGTGAGTCTGTAATGCTCAACATTTAATACCCTAATGATTTACATTTAAATATGACTGTCAAAAAGAGAGGATCTGCCAAGTTAAAAGGCATCAAAACATGTAAGTGAGTGTCACTATCCAAGGTAGAATTTTGATCGGAGGTTGTCCAGAATCTCAGCATACTCGATCGGAGTTGCCTCAGCGCAGAACACTTCATTCCAGATCTTGCGCAAATCTGCAGAATATGTAAACAACTCAATCCAATTAGATGGACAACTCTGGCAAATATCAAACATAAGAGCCAAATAAAAATTTGAGCAAAAAAAAGAGCGCCAAATAACAACAGCATGAAAAGAACTTCTCATTTTCTTTGTAAGCAAGTCAGCAACTAAGAGGTATGCTAATAAAAGAAAAAGTAAACTTATTTCGGCTTCACACAACACAGTTCATTATGCACCCAAAAGTTAAACGTTATGTTCCACGTTGAGTGAGTACAGAAGATTGGTGTGGTAATTAAGTAATGAGGGCCCCCCACCTATCAGGCCAATTTTGGTTGAGCTCTTCTCATAGGCTCGAGAGCCTTATTGATAAGTATGCAAAATCATTGTTTCAGACAAGTATCAATAAGAAAAATGACACAAGTCAAACAATATATGGTGCAGTTCGGTATCAGACAAGAATGATATGTCTTGGAATGTGTTCATTTAACACTGGCCTCCCTATTGTCTTGCAAAAAGACATCTTCCACAATCCCCAATTTATATTCTGTCCTCGTTAAATCTTTTGTTTTAATTATATTTCGTAAAAGCATGCCATGCTTTTACTTTAAAACTTCGACAACCAAGAAATGTGTCATTCATTCACCCATATCCACAACCGGTTTGGCTTATTATAATCATAAAAAGCTGTCTGACTATGATTATAGAATTTCCTACAGCAAATATATATATAAGGTGAAAACAACTTTGTAACTAGGTAGTCGGAGGTTATAATTGTAGAAACAATCTTTTTATCCACAGGGAAAATGTGGGTGCATTTAAACCAGCCCAAACTCCACAATGAAGGTAGCCACCTATGCATTGCAGCTGACCTTTTCCTATTACTGCCAGAAAGATATTACACATTTTGTATTTTCATTCTTTCCCAGATTTGATTGGTTGGATAAACTATGGTGCTGAATGAGCAGAGCACCCACCAAAACTGAGTTTACCTGAGTTCTTAATTCTGGGACTACTATAATGAAAGTCTTTTAAACAAAAGAAAGAACTGATAAAACATTTAAATTCTGCAAAAAGATAGGAAACATAAAATGCATTATGTTCTTATACAATTACATTACATTACATTCTCTAAATTTTGTTCCTCTTTCTTATTCTATTCTTCAGCCTATACATGTTTCATGAAACCTTAAAACTTTCAAGATATTTCAAAAAGTGCGGCAATCATAGAAACACTCAAGACTTTTACCCCTAATAAAAAAACATACATACCATCCTTAGCTGCTGATGGAAGGCACATTACGATCACATCAAATCTCGGTACCTTGGTTAAATTATCCATATAACTAACAACCAGATCCATGTCTTCGCTGCCAAAAGAGAAAACTCGTTATCATGATGAAAGGTCAAACCGAACTCAAAACAACAAACTAATTCTCGGATAAATACTTACGCAAAAAAGGATGAAACACACTTGATGATCTCAACTAGCAGGGTAGAAGATAAGGCATTTTTGAATATTTTCGGTAATTCATGGGGAGACATTGCCTAGCACGAAAACAGAAATAGAAGAGCAGATCATTCGACAGCAGAAGTCCAGCATATATAATGGAAAATATACTTAAAATTTAAAATATAATCAAATCATAAATGCACAACAGATTTGAATACCTTTAATAGACAAGCCTGCAAAGCAAGATCACCAGAAAACCCTCTCCAAGAGACCTCAAACTGATAAGCTGTAGTTGGCGGCGTTATGTTCTTTGCAGCTTCAGCCATGGCTAGAGAAGCAGCTCGAGAAGCAAGCTGTTCAACAGATGCTTTCATTTCCGGCTTAGTTTTATGATTTCTCTGTTAAAAATGTTACACCAAAAATATGTAAAACAGGACAATGAACGGGGATAGGTAAAATTACTAGCGTCATAACTGAAAAACTAATATCCTAAAATCACAGCAATATAATAAAACTGGCAAAAGTTTTAGGGGTAAACACAAAATCCTAAATAAATTTTGCTTCCAAACAGAACAACAATACACAATGGAACTACATTACTAGACGATAAGAGTGGGGAATTTGAAGATAAAGGTTAACCTGTTCCAAGCTGTGGCTTGCATTATAACCTTCCTTAGAACCATTTCCTACTAGTCCTTGAGTCCTGCTTGCAGATTTTGTATCCTTAGTAGTGATCTCCTCCATTAAGAGTGGTTCTTTAGCAGGAATTTGTCGCTCATTACCCTGACAAGTATCAACATAATCAAACTTTAGGCCGGACACTATGCATGAGGAACACCAAACAAAGTAATCTTACATCTGTCTCATCCATGGAGATAACAGTATATCTAAAAATGTTTTGTTAAAAATTCAAGTTATTTGTACCTTTATTTGACGATGAGCTTCGGTTGGCCCTGACTTTTTAGTACCATGTGAAACAGAGTGGATGCTGCTGCTTCCATTAACTTTTGTCTCGGACTTTCCCACTTTTTCTACAGTGTTTCTTAGTGCTTTGGATGCTTTATGTAGAATTTCCTGGACGAAAGGAATTTTAAAAGTTTAATTCGTGCACCAGAGAGAAGTGAGGAAAAACATAGACACGAAACAAGAACAGTTAACAACACACTAAGTATCCTAGTTTCTCGTCGTGAAGCCTGGTCATAAAGTAAGTGTCATGACATGTTTTTGTGAAGTAGTCATAGCTGCCTGAATTGAGGGCATGAGGCGGGTTTATCAAAAGCCACTATGGCCAACAGACCATTAAATCCCCATTTATTTCCCTTTTTGTTTGACTGCCCCTCCAATTTTTAAGGTGCTTTAAAAAATTTATACGGTTTCCAATCTGATTCTTTCCACCACCGATGCATTTTCTTGCAAAACCCGTCCTTATCCAGCAGCAAATATGTTTTCTAGCATCCCCAAAATTATTCTGTCAGCCGCTTGAACTCTGTTGAATTTGTTCATTCGAAACTTGGGTCATAGTGCAAGAAATAGATATAAGCTGCCTAAAATAGATCCTAACAATCCTTTCCTGGCAAGAGCTTTGTAACACCAGGTTTCCTAAAAAAATTGCCCCATAAGGCCTGAATCTATGCTGACAAACAGAAGACTTCAAAATTAAGGATTTTCCTTCAAAGGTTTCTTTCTGTCATGGAAAACACTTTTGACTAGTATATATCACTCGTTTTCATGGAGAAAAATCTTTATATATAACATTCATCATCTAAAATCGTATCATTTGCAGTTTGTAACTCTGCATACCCAAAATATTCCTCTAAACCAATGTTGTTAAACATCAGCCATGGCAACCTGACCAATTTGTGAAGGACGATGGCGCCTTGACGGCATCAATAACACTGCTCTCAAGTCTATTATCCCTCGTTCCGTCTCTAAAGTCTTTCTAATGTTGTAATTCTCTATTCCATCCTAGCTACTAAATCAAAGCCCCTTTAATCCCAAATCTTGCTTAAAGACATCAACTCGTTTGATTTAGGATTACATCTCAATGTATGCAATTATGTACTAATGGATGAACCTAAAATTTAAATTTTGCGCCAACTCTAACGGTCTAACCCACCCTTATTTTCATTGTTCGTGGCCTATATAGCTCTATTAAAATAGAAAATATGAAGTATTAAAACCACGTTTCTTTCTAGTAGTCATGTAATAATACTGGAAAAATTTGTGTGCTTACCTTCTCGTACAGTGACTTAGCATCGGCATACTGTTTCTTGACTTCTTGATTGTTAGGTTCCAACCTCATGGCAAACTCGGCATCTGTAATTCAGGGAAATCAGATAGTTAATGAATTCGAATATCAAAATGGTTTTGTATTAAGAAAAAAGACATGTATATGACTTGCATATTAAGTTCACACACCCTCCATAGATTCTTTGTTTTTGCAAAGTTCTTTTCTAGCCGTTGCTCGCCGAGAGTATGCTTTTATGTAACGATCATCGAGATTTAAGGCCTCTGTACAGTCATCCTCAGCCTCTTGAAATCTGCTGACACAGGTGAGGAATGAAACATAAAATCGTCAGCCAAAGTGCTCTTTACAAGCATCAGTAAGGTGATATTGATATACCAATTAACACATGACAGTAAGTGTAAAACTACTTTCTGATATTTAGGATCACACAATTGTAAAAGACCATAATTTAGTCAAAATTTTATGAATAAGCTATAATTCTTTTAAGACAAAATGCAATCTTGCCTTCTTAGCTTTATATGGGCCATTGCCCTATTTGCATAGGCTACAGCAGTTGGTGAGAAGGCAATGCTCCTTGAATAGCAATCAATAGCTTCCTTAAACTTCTTCTGTTTGAAAAACTCATTACCCTGTAATATACAGATGGATTGCAGTATCTTCATGATCACACAAGACGGCAACAGAAAAATCAATCCATATTCTATTTATTATTGCTAAAATAATGATCTGGCGGGACACACGTCAGGTCATGGCCATCTGATTTCCCACCCAATATCATTTCTTTAGAGCCATGTTATATAAAGGATTTCACTATTAGCAGTATCCAAACAAATTAACTCGCCCCACCCTGTTACGCAAGACCAAAACAGTTAGAAAAGAGGGAAAAAAAGCTCCTACCAGGTCTTTCTCAGAAGCAGCATCAGGAACATCTTCAGAAGCCAAACTGCTACTCACACGACTCAACACGTCATTATTTCTTGAGAAATCATACTGAGCTGAAGAATTTCTCACATGATCAACAGCAACAGTATCTCCTTTTGATCCATTCTCCACACCCATTGATCGATCACTCCGAGAAGATGAACCCTTTATGAATTTCTATGAAAATATAATGTCACAAATGAATTAATACATCCATACATAAGCAAGCACATACATATATAGCATACCAATATATATGGAAAATAAAGAGGGTCCTTTTCCCCATCAACGCACCATTAAAATATAAAGTAAGCGTGAAAATTAAGAGAAGAACCAAGTAAATAAATTATCCCTTTTCTATATGGCTCCGGTATTTAAACAGTATATGCACAGTAAGAGACATCTCCTTAATTAGATTATAAAATATCCACAGGTAGAAAACTAGAACATCACCAAACATGTGACCATTTGAAAAGTGAGAGAATCAGTCAAATGTTTGTGTTTGGTTTCAATTTAGGGAGAAACAAAATTGATTCTGGAAATGTAGAATCAACTTTGACATGTTTGCATGTTTTTGAGTAGAATCGCATTCATTTCCATAATTGATTTTAAGTTGAAGATGTAATTCGAGCTTTTGACTTCGTGCAAGTTTGGATTCTAAAGTCTAAACCCAACGTGCATGTTTTGACTACAGCATCATAATTTTGCAAAAACTACACTTTGGAGCTTCAACAAAATCACGATAAACCCACCGTGATTCTAAACATGCATTGCAAGCCTCAGATTTATTGTTCAACTAAGTGTGTGTTTACAAAAACTTGAATGATTCTGTAAAATTGATTATGGTTAAAAGTGAGAAGTTAAAATAATTTATGTTTGGATACATTGATGTAAAAGTGAGTTGAACAATAAATTTGAATGTTATAATCAATTCTAGAATAAAAAACTTCAACTTGTAGCTTCAAGTAGAATCAATTCTAGAGACAAAATCAATTCTACTCCAGAGCAACCAAACATTAAAATCACTTTTGATTCCTCCTGACAAAGTTGCACATGTATAATAATTGCAACAAGAAGGTTAAGATAAAATTACCAACATTTTCCTTATGTGACTTGGTTTTGGACGCTTTATCCTTTGTAGAAAGTTCCCAATCCTGCAAGTCGTTTAAGAAACCCTGAAAATCCTGATAATACAAAAAAAAAATCAAGGATTAGAATTATAGGAAAAAGAAACGATGAAGTATTACAGTTGCAGGATTATACGGGTTCACAATCTAGGAAGTTGCGAAATCCAACAGACCCATGTCTATGAAGTTGCTAAAATCAAATGGAACCGTGAAGGATGAACTAACTGTACCATTTTGTGCTGTGATCGTAGCGGTGAAATGAAGTTCAGTTCTGCTTCCAATGAAGTATGAACTATGAAAATTGCTTAGTTTGAGACCAAGGGGGTAAAGTAATGGAATGTTTCGAAGGAAGTTTCGCGAAGAAGAAGTACGAATTTTTATAAGCCCAAACTTTATATTGGGCTAACTATGGTTTATGTGGCTCAAGGCCCAAAATATAGGTGATTGCTCTTCTCCCATCTGTCTTTACTCATTTCTGTCAAATAATCAAGCGTGAGTTAACTCACGTAAATATATTTTTTTAGTGTGGATTGACTCACGTATGACGAAAATGAGTAAAAACAGATGAAAGAAGAGCAATTCTTCAAAATGTATTTTTTATTTTGGTCCACGATGATGAGACTATAGCACATTGTAAGATATTAGATGTTTGTTAAATTAGTGATGAATCTACTAATGTAAATTCTTTTTATAGAGAAATCATCTTATGTAAATATAAATGTGTATATGGTATTTTTTTTTGGTTACAACTGTACATGGTATTTATAGCTCTATGATATAATAATTATTGTTTTCCTAAAATAAGATCACATAAGAAGCTTTTATCTCTTATCTGACGAAGAAGCAAAGAAACGATAATTGACGTATTGGTTTATAAACAACATGGTAAGGTTGGAGTTGGCATCCACTTGAGGGAAGAGAATGGTAATGTGTAGGAATACGGTTTCATAGTAGGGTAGCATTTGGATGTCGTTGACTTTTGGTGTCATTGGTGCTATTGATTCCTTTGTGTTCATCTCTCTCTTAACCATTCATTATCTCTCATCTAAATAATTTATTTTAATCATTCATTCATCATTCTCTCTCATCTAAAATGAATCTATGTCGGTAAACTTGATAAACATATTTACTTTTACAATAATTCTTATTAATATTCGATTTTGTACTTTTTGACAAACATTTTCATCTCTTTTTCTTTTAAAAAAAATCTTTTTATTATTTAACCAAATGAACTTGCGTTAATTCTTGACATATTTAAATGCATCTATAACAATATGTAAAGAGGGTATATACTCTTTTGAGCTCAATCTTTTTCATATTTTTTTATCTTTTAAAAACAATTTTTAGTCAAACTTTATTTATTTTACTATCGAACTCTAGATTACTAATACTATGGTCTCCTTCTCCTAGAAAATGGAGGACTAACACGGAAAAAATTATCAATTAAAAAATAGTTAAATCTTATTAAAATAGGATTAATACACAACAATATCGAACACTATATTCTTATTTTTGTAAAATTTTATTAAAAAAATTATTGAACCCTTGATTTAATTAATTAATTTTTATCATTTCGTCACCTTTTGTCAATAAAATGTTAGTGTCCATTTTAACGTTAATTACTATAAAATACAATTAAATTACGTTAGTGTCCCTTTTTTTTTGTTGGTACAAACCTTAGTGTCCCTTTTAACGTTAATTACTATAAAATACAATTCATATTGATTTTAAAATAAAATCACAACATCTAAATATCATATTAAGTCTCAAAATATATATATATATATAACTTAATCTCATTGATATTTAACAAAATTAATATGAAATATATCTTTAAGCGGTTTTACATGGCATAATAGGACTTCAAACAAGACAGACTCTTGTCTAAAAATAAGTGTATAACAGCCTAACAGGTAACAAAGCACACTTGAACTTTGAATCTGTTTTGATAAAGTCCTCTCTATTGATTTTGTAAAGTATAGCCAGGTATCGTATGTCTTGAGGGTGGTGAATGCATTTTCTCGGGAAATAAAAGTTGGGTTAGGTTAGGGTGACGGTGGATGTAATTTCAGGCCCTAGAAATAAATAAGGATGAACATGAACAACAATGGTTATACCTCAAATAAGAAGAGACAGTGAAAACTGTCTTGAGTCATCACGGCACATTGATAGAGTAGTAGTAGTAGGGTCGTGGATGACGGATGCAAGTTCTGTAGTCTGCATAAAAGAGGTGCAGTGGTCTTGTCAACATGATTGCCACTACTGTTATGTTATGTATTTGTGTTATTGTTATTTCAACATGTATTTATTAATGTATCATATCATGTAAATGAAAAAAGCATCTCTCTCTCCCTCACTCTTTCTTTTACGTACAACACCTCACTCTCAGGGCCCCTTTCTTTATCATGTTCATGTTCATTCAACCACTCAACTCAATCTTAAAAAACTAACAATAAATCAATCACTCACACATTCAATCAATCACACATCACTCCCCCCATTTTTTTCTCTTTCTCTTTCCTTTCCCTCACTCAATACCCACTATTCATTAATACTGTCTCATATTTATTAATAAAAATACAATATTGCCCATCAATAATAAAAATAGCAATTTGAGTTCAAAAAAATATCACAATAAGTACGATTATACAAAGATAGACATGTGATTATGTTACCAAAATAAAATATGTGTGGTTAGATCTCGTGATTTTAACTCAATTAATATGATATTACATAATATATGTATGAGTCATAATTTAAACTTTGTACATAACACTTCTTTATATTAAAAAAATGTGAACTCCAGTCACTATGTTATTTGATAAAAAAATGTAATTAATGAGTATTTTTATACAAGTGTTGTCTAAAACTAAGATGGACAATTTTGAAATTATGAGTTCAAAACCGAATAAATTCATATAACATAGTAGTTATTCAGATAAGATAGATCATATTGACACTTTTTTTTTTGTTGAGAGAAGATCATATTGACATTATGAATTATGTTTTATATTTTGGCTCGACAATGATATTTTACTAAAATTTAATCTACTACTCCATCTTTGCTGTGTACAAAAACAACAATAATTATAAAGGCATAAGTCTCAAATATAAACAAAATTCAATTACCATAAACATAACTAATACAATTATTCCCGGCTTACCCTTAATTTAATTTTTTTTCTTTCGATTTTTGTAAATTTATGAAATTAGTATATGTTTCCAATTTCAATTTTCAAGACGAGGACAAAATGGGAAACTTGAATATTGATTCCAACAATTAAATGCAATCAACAAGTAATGTTAAGAATTTTTATTATAAGATAAATCTAATTCTTTTCGTTAATAATCAAGTGATGAATACAGTAAGTAACAAAAAAAAAGTAATTAATACAATATGAAATGTCAATATAAAGTCGAGAATTTGTATGATATATTACTAGATGCGGAAGGTTATGAACAATCATATTAATTTCTCTCACAAATTTTTTTACGTAAGAGTTGTTGTAAAAAGAAGATAAAAGACTACGCAACATGTCAATATGAATCTTAACTCGATGTGGTAATGCACTTCGAAAATTGCTCTACTCTCATAGAAAATTGATCACTCCTATACAAACTTCTAAAAATATCTCTCGTGACTTAAGTCACGTAGGTGTTAAACTTAACATGACTTAAGTCATCTTCACTACATTGCTACATCCTACGTGAGTTAACTGACATATGTTATAAGCCAGCGTGAATTAACTCATGTAGGTTATAACCCCAACGTAAATTAATTCATGTAAGTTATACTTCAGCTTACCAAACATGAGTTAACTCATGTGGAGGATATTTTGTTCAATTTGTGTGTAAATGAGTGTTTTTTATTGGGAGAAGAACAATTTTCATGCAGTTATCTTTAAAAATATGCATCTTGAATCCATTCTAATAATTCATCTTACATCATACTACTAATTAGTCTAATGATTAATATAATTAATATTCGAACTTGTATACAGTACGTACAGCGGTAATTCCACAAATAAGCAGATTGGACTATTGACAACAATCTAGCGTGGCCCATTTGCATCCAACCAGGGCCCTCGTCTACTCCAAACCTAATTGTATTTTCCCGTTAATATGCGATTTTAATTTCAGAATTAATTAAGTTTTTTATATAAATAAAAGTGTCACTTTTCTAAAACTATTTTTATAACTATTAATATCATAAAAAAGAAAAAATTGTGTTTTTCTATGATCATCTTTTTATAATAAATTAAATATGAACTTTTTTTAATATCATCAAAGAGATCAAAGATCATAGTTAGGATGAGTTAAAAAAATATAATAGCAAGCTAAGAAAAGGGAAAAATTCACAGTATGAAAAGAAAATCAAATAAAAAACAATTATTTTTTTATCAAATGAAAAATACTGAAAAAGGTTATTTCCCTGTATAATAGTACTATACTATAGTATTTTAGATTAGGTTTTATTATTTTTTGCATAAACAAAAGTTATATAGATTAGATTAGGATTAGATATATAGGAGTGCAGTATCCCGCGGGATACACGGGGGAAAAATTTCTGTTGTGTAAATCCTTAACTTTGAAGGCCCACTGACCCACCTCACTACACTCCTCTTAAAATCCTTCGTACCACGTTTCTGTATCACACACCAGTTCTGTGCTTCATTTCAACGAGAATTTCAACAACTACCAAATACTAATACTATATACTATAATACTATATCATGTAATAATGTAGTAATAATAATATTTGCTACTGTTTTTCTGCTCTCTGTGTGTGTGACTCCTCCGTATTTCTAGCTATCATCACCAGTAACCCCTTTAAATTTTCATTTTGATTGAGAAAGAGAGAAGAGAAATCAATCAAGAAAGCACATGGATGGGTAATATGTGGTGTGCATGTATATGTTTTGTATTTATTTATTTACCCTTTGGTTAACGTGGTTGTTACTGTTTAAGTTGACACTTGACACTTGACACACTTTTATTTTATCTTATCTCACTTTAACCACTGTATACCCTACTATTACAATCAAGCAAGCATTAGCATGTGACTATTTTCAACTGTTAGGCCTCCACATTGTACCTGTAGTAGGCTAAATCACATCAAAATATATACTATACTATATGATCATATAATAAGACAGCAAGCACCTATTTTGGATTAAAAGGAGCCTCACTGCTCACTGGTGAAGAGATTCATTGTATTGAAGTTCCATTATCTTCCACCGTTCTTTAGTTAATTAAACACTTTTTAAGACTAGAGTTGGGTTTTAATTGCAAATCATTGATTATGTAATGTTGTTAGGGAACATTGAGTTGTTGTTGTGGGGTACCACCAAAACAAACAAATTAAGGTAGGTTATTTATGTACTTGAGACTATGTAAGAGATTTTTACACAAAAAAGAAAATTAGTAGATGAAGTATTCATAATTACTCACAAGTCACAACTACGATGGATTAAACACAATTCACTCAACAAACAATAAAAAAAAAGTAAAATTTAATGAATATATGTATTTGGTGGAATGTAGATGTTCTTGTAAAACATCAAATGTGATATACTTTTTTAAAGCAGATTTCCTGCTAACAGCAGGGTGCTATAAAACATATGAGTTATCCGATCAGAATTGTATGATCATGATCATTTTAAGAGTTTTAAATTTTAACCGTTTGATTTTAAATGAACGGTTGAGATTGAAAACTGCGATTGGGATTGAAAACTGCGTGTAACTATGTGCATTTGCTACAACGCCAAATTCGGGTCACGCCAAATTCGGGTCATACTATTTCTAAGCACCTCTTAATGACTAGAAATATGATATACTTTTGTTTTTTGTTCTTAGACTAAGCATGTATTTGCTTTGGCGGTGGGAATTCCACATTAGGCCAAAATCACGGCAACAATTCGCGTTTGAAGTGAAGTTAAGAATACTAGCTTCTTAAAATCACGTTTAACTTTGCATAGGAAAGCGAAAATATATCACCAAAGGTCAATCCAAACAAGCCATCAATTTAATGAATATATGTATGCATGCTTGTGGAATGTAGATGTTCTTCGTAAACATGAGATCCAGCTTTCAAAAAATTGAGATTTTTCTTTTACGAATCTATATGTCTTTATTAGAATCAATCCTATATAAAGAGTTTTCAACACCAAAAATACATGATTTTGATTTTCACTATAGAAATTTGTACTTTAGTTCACCGCGTTGTAAAAAAATCAACCGTTCTACCAACCCTAGTGGTCTTTAGGCTCTATTATTTCGTTGTTTGAAGTTTCTAATGCAATTGACCAATCAATATTAATGTCAGATTAATTAGTTTTACTCTTGACAAAGTTTACATAAAAACATATCCTAATTAAGATTCCCAATCACATCATAATCAAATGTTCCATCCTAAGGACATTTTGAATATTTTGCAATTTCTCCAAGCTCTTCATGATTAACATGGAATTGTCTTGTTCGTACATACATAAATAAATATCTAAGTTACCGTTGTATGGTGGGCAGATACGACTTATTCCGAAAAGAGAGAAAAATAAACACAATACTACATAACTCATGGTTGATCCTACAAACACATCCCTTAAAATACAGATCAATTACATAAACCTTATTAACCTCCTCAATATTTCACCTAAGGATCAAGCATTATTTCCACTTGCAGGCCCTCCTAGTGTTAAAGCCAAGCCTTGCAAGTCACTCCTGATTTTATGTTCTCCGGGTAAGGACACCGTATTAGTTCCTTTTATGATTGGAGACGGTCGAGCATGTAGTGGTTGCTTTAGGGCATAGCACGGCTCTAAACGCGAACAGTTAGTTACCTTCTCTGAATTCCTCGAATTATCGACATGATTTGGGTTCATGAGAGGTTGACTTGATGGAAACAAACATGGTAAAGAAGAATTTGGCTCAGCTACTCCTGCTCCCTGATAGATTATTCATTTGTTACATAAATTGTAGTGCTACATAACTAAAAAATGTCACATTATATTTGAAAGCGAATTTCAAAAGCTTACTGGTGCAAATAAAACTCCTCTGAAAAGTCTTCCATTCACCACTGCAGTCATTAGAAAACCTGAATCAAAGGCTCCATCAATTTTGCCGAGAACTTCGGTACCAATCTAGGATTCAAAATCAAGAGTTAAAAAATAAGTAACGGCGATTAAACAACAACAAAAAAGAAGAAAATATCATCAGTGAGAATTTGAATTTTGAAAGCAAAGGATCTACCAGGTGTTGAGTGTGTCCGCGTCCGGCAGGCTTCGGTTCTAAAGCTTGGAGTCGAGCTCCTTTTTTATCTTCACCTACATGAAGATATTGTTCTTGCTTTGGTTGATGATCCATTACATGAAGATCTTGTTGACTTATTTGTGTACAATTCTTCAGAAATCTCTTGTTACTTGAGAAATTGTCAAGTTGACAAGTGCTTGGAGTTTTATTGACGAGTTTGACTCGGCGATATCGCTGAGAATCCATGACAGAAGCATTTGGTTTTTGACCTGGAGTCTGTTCTTGATCAGATAGAGATGGAGATGAATGCTGAGACAGGGAAAGAGAATGTTCTTCTTGTTCTGATTCAACATCCCACACCTTTGTAGCAGCAATTCTCCTCCTCTTCTGTTGTGAAGTTCCTGCATAACATTATATAAAAATTTTAAGTTGAATTCTAAAGTCTCTTTTACGCGCGAAACAGTCTTAAACCTACCTGAATCAAATTGACATGGCTGAGCTTTTTCTGATGCAACTCCATAACCCCATTTTCCTAAGACTTCCACATTATTCCCAATACGCGAATTTTTCTGGTCCAAAACACATTGTTAGTTCTTTTTTCAAAAGCAAGCTATAACGTGAACAACCGATGCTAGTTTTTATTGACAAATGTTAGCATATTAGTATATTCTTTTACCGTGTTTGTATCTACTCCGCCACCAAGGATGGTCTTCTTTTCTTGATTCCAATAACTTCCAAAGACTTTGCACCCCGATAAGTTATGTCCATTTGGATGCTCTGCTGTAAGCTGCAATAGTAACAATTCATTCAAAGGACGTTCATCTTCCCCACACCTGCTACAAGTCAAAGGCGCTGGGCTATCAGAATGAAATCCTGGAAACTAACATTACCACTAACTTACTAACATTTTGTCTATACAAAAAGAACGGCTAAGCATTAGGATAAGGCTAATTTGACGGGGAAACCTACCCGCCATATATAACAATATCGGTGTCTGCAGCAACAGCAGTATGAGAAAACCGTCCTTGTGGCTGTTGACCATGTATATCAAGTTGAGACCATAAACAAGTGTGTATGTCAAACACCCAAATGTCGTTACAATAACGTTTATCTCCGACCCCTCCAATGATGTATACCTGAAATAAATCATCCCAAGAGAAAGTGGTAAGTTTAAAAAAGTACCATATATAACATAAGACATAAGTAATTGACGACCAATTGTTCGTGAAAAAAGGCTAGACGGACTATGTAACTAACTTCAAAATATATTTTTTTCGCAATCTTACACTTATTACGAAATATAATTGAGTATTCGATTAGCTTCTTGTACTTATAAAAATCAAACACATGTGCATTTATAGGAATTTGTTCTAGGAGAATAAAACAACAATGGAAAATAAAATTATATATGAATTTAGGAGTATTTTAGGAATGACATCATAAAATTCAGTGAAAATAGTTAAATTTGCTTATATTTCATATTGAATGAGTAAAATCACTTACCTTAGTTCCAACATTCACAGCTGCATGACCTGCCCTGACTCCTGGTGAAGAACCTTGATTTTTCAACTGTCATAAAAAAAAATTCAAACAAATTCATTATATTTTTTAAAAAATCAAACAAATTTTAAAAAAATCAAACAAATTCATTATTTTTGTTAATTAGAAAACTCAAACAAATTTATTATATTGAAAATAATGATTTTTGGTCACTAGGTTCCATTTCCATATGAACAAATTATAAGATTGAGAGAGAAATTAAACCATACCCTAGTCCAAGTCATTGTTTCCATATCAAGCAAACTAACATCACCATGATACTGATCACCACTATCTCCACCATACACAATAAGCTTATTCCCAATAGCAAGAGTACAATGACTATCTCTAGGAACAGGCAAATCACCTTTAACCTCAAGAAAAGAACTCCATCTCATAGTTCTAAGGTCTAAAATATGCAAATCGTTTAAATAATTTGCATCACCTTCTCCACTACCACCAAAAATCACTAATCTTTCACCACCAACAAGAGTAGCAGTGTGACTTTCCCTTGGTGAAGGAGGAGTCCCTTCACATTTAGGCTTAATCCATTCTTTGGTGTAAAGATCAAGTATATGAGTTTCATTCACTTTCTTGAACCCATTTGTACCACCAAAAACTATCATTTTGTGTCCTACAAGAACAGCACTATGGCTATCTCTAGGACCTGGCTTTTCACCCGTTGTAGTAACCTTGCTCCATTCCATTTTATCAAGGTCCAAACATAGTACATCACTAAAATGCAATCCTCCACAACATCCCTAAAATTAAATTAAATCAAATTAGTACACATGTAACGTTTTGTTACTTTATCATTATAAAAAATAAATGAAATGAAAATGTGAGTATTTAAATTATTTTCTATATTAAGAAAGCAAAAATATGATTGGAAACAAAAAACATATTGTCGCACTAATTAGAGAAAGAAAAATGAAATGAGTTGATTTGTCTAGAAGTAATATGTGTGCTGAGAGAAATTAGGAAAAAACTAAAATTGAGAAAAGAAAGTGTTTTGGTTATTAACCAAAGATAGGTAGAAAGCATAGAAGTTGAAGACAACAAGTACTACTGTACTAAGAGTTTATGAAAATATTAATCACATAACGAGAATGAAAATTCTGAAAATGACAGAACTCCAAAGAAGTAAAACTTATGAAAATTTCAGAAGACATCATTAAACACAGTGTGTATATATATATTCAGAAATAATATAAATAATAATATTTTTTTCATACCCCAAAAACATACATAAGCCTTCCAGAGAAGCAAGCAGAGTGACCCCATCTTTGAGAAGGATTAAAACCTAAAACCTTGGGATAGAGCCACATTGCTTTCTTCTTAGGAGTTTCAGCAAGAAGAGACTCCATATTCATAATATGTATTTGTTTTTTTCTCTCTCTCTCTCTCTTTAACACTGCTGTGGTAAGAGTAAGAGAGTTGAATATTTGAATACTCGAATAGAGTGCTTGACAACGATGAAATAATTAGAAAGGAGAAAGAGAAGAGAGAGTCAAAAAAGAAGAAGAGATGAAGAAAGGAAGTGATGTATGTATACTATCAACTATCAGTATCAATAGACATGAAAAGATGGGCGCTTTCAAGTCTAAATCACTGCCAACCAACAGCAACACAAGATGGTTGTTGTCAAAACCACATTATTATATTAATTATAATTATAATTATTATTTCTCTCCTTCGATATTAAGGTTTTTATATATAAGGAAAGGCAAACAAATGCATTTAAGATTAAAGTGTAATTTTATAATGAAAATTTTGTAATTAATATATTGAAATATATTTTTTAAGAAAATACATTGAAACATTAAAAAACAATATTTTTTACATCAAATTTATCAGCGGTTATATATATGTGTGTATTCGCGTGCGCATGACATATGTGGACATTAGTTAAAGAATTCGTTAAAAAAAACTTTATCTTAAAAATAAAACTTATTACTTTTGTCATAACAATAATTATTCACTTTATGATAAAACTGATGTGAGAAATGTTTTTTTTTTTAATAAACTTATATGAGAAATGCTAACATGTGTGCCTAGGGCGCATGTTAAGAAATACAAAGTGAAAATTTTGTTTAGGAAATTGTGCCAATTTATTTATTTAGAGGTTGAAAATTAATGTTTTGTAATAAATATCTATTACTATCATTTATAGAATACTTAACATGTACCTTAAGGGCACAAGTTAACATGATATTTCTTTTAAAACTTTAATCAATGCTTTAAGAGCATTTATTAACATTTTCCAAAATATAAATGGATATCGATCCTCTATATACAATACTCCCTCCGTCCAAATTATAAATCGTTTGGAAATTTTGTTTGTCTTAAGTTATAAGTTGTTTTACAATATCAATACATTTTTTTTTTAAGAAACTAATAGAAAAATAAAACATCAGTAGATCTTGGGTAGACTCTGATACAATATCAATAAAACATCAATGTTACTTTTCTTATTATACATTTACTATTAGTTACCCCATTTTCTTTCACTTCTTTCATTTATTTAATCCATACAATTTATTAAGTACAGTTTTATAAAACAACTCATTATATATATTTTCCATACAAAATTAATTACGTTTTTTTAATACATTTGAAATGCTCAAAACGTCTTAAAGTTTGAGACAAAAGGAGAAACATAATGAAAATATGTGAGAAAGTTGTTCCAGAATTGTATTTTAGGGCTACAATTCTCGTTTCTTCAAATAGACGAAGACACTAATAGTGTTATACTAGTATTAAAAGTAATTAGAAAATGTTAACAAATGCTTTTAGAACACTTGATAAGAAGTCAAAAAATGAAATTTTATCTTAGAAATTATACATCTAACAATTCCAAACTATGAAAATTGATTTTTTTTTTACCTTAAATTTATCACTTATTTTCATTCTTAACTTCTTAACAAGAGCTCTTAAGGCACTTGTTAATATTATACACAAGTTTTGTTTTTTTATTTTTAAAAAAGTACTATACACAAGTTGTGATGTAGTATATACTTTTTTTTGAACAAGCTAAAATGATGTATATATTCAGAAACAAAGAATCACCCCGCACAAGGTGTGCAAAGGGTGAAACAATCAACAGTATTTACAAAGAGCGAGTACCACAACCAAATGATTACAAACAAAGAAATAGGCTAATGGACCCCCATACAATACAGTGGGTGTTTCCACCAGTCATAAAAACTATAAGAGAAAGTAGTCTGTTTTGATTTTACCCACAAAAAAGAAAGTAGCTTAACCTTCTCTAAAAGCACCTCCGAACCCAAAGCCTCATTGTTGAAGGCCCGATTGTTTCTTTCCTTCCATAGCACCCAAACCGAAGCAAACCAAATTATCCGTAAATAGAAATAAGTAAATCTAGGTAAACCAGCCATATGCGTAAACTGCTCCAAATAGTGACGGAGCTCGCCATGGAGAACCGATGAAATACCTAACCAATGCAACACAAGTGACCAGAGTGAACCGTAAACAGCACAACCTAAAAACAAGTGAGAGGCCGTCTCCAATTGTCCACACCCTGTCGTGCACACCGTATCCGTTGCTTGTAAAACTCCCCTCCTTAACAGATTATTCTTAGTAGGCAATCTGTCGCAGAGGAGGCGCCACACAAACAAGGACACCTTTACCGGAATACACTTGTGCCAAACCTCATCCACATGCGATATGTGAACGTCTGCTCCTGAAGTAGTAAGAAAGTGATATGTCCCGCGAGCTGTGTAACCATGAATAGGATCTAGTAACCACCGCCAAGTATCAATTGAGGTATCCCGCAAAACAACATTATACATTTGTAGTATATACATTTGTTAGCATAACTCTTCCTGATTAGTACTATACACAGAAATTAGTAATATAGAATTCGAAATTACTAAATTAGAAAGTATAAACAACATTCGTGGGTTGCTTGGTGGGATAAGCTTGAAGAACATTAAGTAGTGATGTAATATCATGGAACGTGACTATTGAAGGGAAAGAGAGAGAATGCCTATGTGTGTTTTAAATCAGTTTCTTTTTCAACGAGAGTTTGATTCATTTTTTCTTAGTATTATGTCTAGGTTTCTTGGATTTCATACTTTATTATCGAAATGAAAAAAATGGTGATATGTGGGGGCAGAGGGTTGTTGGAAATGATGAGGAAGTTGTTTTGGGTTTGAGGTCCTTTGACGCATGATAATGTGGCTAAGTTT
>Ga0099826_10000330_pt1 | contig 21524 bp, 13 predicted proteins | sample Mtrugardesep15_FD_76830 | JGI IMG/M metagenome (GOLD analysis project Ga0099826, IMG submission 76830) | Root nodule microbial communities of legume samples collected from California, USA - M. trunc garden sep15 | ecosystem: Host-associated > Plants > Roots > Nodule | place: USA: California... | reverse complement strand
TTTTTTTTATTTTGAAAATTAAATTTAAAAAATCTGAATGTTTTTCGATTTATCAAAAATTTAGAATTTTTTTTTGAAAAAATTTAAAATTTCAATTTTTTTAAATTTTTGAAAAAAAAGTATGATTTTTTTTTTCGATTTATTTAGATTTTTTTTCTTCTGATTTTTAAAATAATTTTAGCTTTTTAAAAATTAATTAAAAACAATTAGAAAAAGTTTTTTTCGTTTTTTTTTTAATAAAAAAATATTTTTTTTGTAATTTTAATTTTTTTATTTATTTTTAAGTAAAAAATGGTGTGGCAGTTATTTACACACGTGACATGGTAAAAAAAAATGACACGTCACTGCCACGTAGGAGATTCTGCTGACTCAATGGGGTCGGGGGCCAATCCTAAAGAATCTTCATTTTTCAATGGTGGAATCTATTTTTTTTTTTACAGGGGCTAAACCCAAAAGTGCACTATATTACAAGGGCCAAAAACACTATTAACCCTATTATGTATTCATGTTTCAAAGAACACTTAAAAAAACTTGTTAAAAAAATATTACGTAAGAGAATCAATTTGATCACTATGTAGTATGTTTAACGAAGCTTGTTATCATTAAAACATCAACTTAAAAAAGATTTTACAATTTTATTAGAAAACATTACGTATCAGAATCACATTGATCCTTTTTTGACACAAATAAGTCCATTTTTGCAAACCACAAGATAACTTGTTACACTCTTGTACAAAAGAAGACGTTGGAAGAGACTTTTTTAATGTGGGACTTAAATAATGAAGTCAGATAAGAGCTTCATAATTAAATGAGATATTTCTTCATATTTACTAATTTTGAGATTGAATTTAGATTTTAAACAACATGAATATGACCTCATTTAGACAAGTGCAATTTAAGATATGACATTTTCTTTGAGCATCGATGAACGTACTATGTTGTTTCCGCTTGTATAAAGGATTCAAGTGGAATTAGGCTAACATTGAGAGGGTAGCATAGCATAGATCACCTATTTGCATAATTTGGATATATATCCTATGTAAATTTTATTTAGGTGATGAAATAATATTGAAAAGCAGGTCAGCCCCACGTGGAAAACTTCAAAGGTTAAAGGTATACAGCTCCACCAAATGAGTATGATTTAATTCGTCAGATTTTAAGAAAAAGGTTAAGCAAAAGGATGGAGAGACTGTGAAGGAAAGCAAGCTAGAGAAGATGTGCTGTTTCAAGGAAATATATTAAGGAAAATTCTATTTTTCATACCCATTTTGCATGTACTCGTTTTTTATATTTTGATTGGAGGAGGTAGAAATGGAAAGAAAATTAAAGAGCAGTATATAAAAAACTTTAATTGTATTTTTAAAATGGGGAAAAATACCACATAAGTTATAAAAAAATAATTTAAAAAAAGGGAAGAAATAAGCACTCAAGTTGGGGATATTCAACTTTGTTGATTATTTACGATAGAATTTAAATTATAGAGGGTGTGAGCGGAAGAACCAGCATATATGTCAAACCGCAATTTAGTAGAAAAAGTGTCCATAAATATAAGTTTCATTTTAAATAATCAGAATTATTATTCCTCTCAAAAAAAGAAGATAAATTTATTTATTATTCTAAATATAATATAAATTAATATTACCAAATATCTTGAAAGATAAAAGGTGAATATTACACATGCACATTTATATACTCAAAAATATTTTAGAAACATCTTTCCTTTTAAAAATTAATTTAGAAACATCTATACACAAGATAGACGACACATACACATTTACCTGTTTTTTTAATATATATGAAAATTTGCAAATGGTTTTATAAAAATGGAGGAAGGTAGTGTGCATGTGTGTATATTATATTATATAAGTATAGTATATAGGATGAAAAACAAAGAGAAAATAAATGGGACAAGTAAGTCTAAAAATAAGATTTGTGAAGTATTAATTAATGACTAAGTGTATGGTGGCAGATGCACATTGAAGAAGTGCAATAAAAGGAGCATTGTTTCAGTTGGGTAGGTCTACCTTTTCATAATGGAATGCTTTCAATAACTTTCAACTTGGTCATTTGAACCCACCCTTCTTCTCTCTTATTCCTCACACAAATTTTCCCTTTGTTCAATCTCAAACAAAGCCAAAAATTTAGGAATCGTTCAAACTGCATGTAGCAGCACTTCATCATGCACAATCAATACATGAATCAAATGCATATGCAGACAATCATGATTTGATGCTGAAAGTTCAAAAGAGTCTCTGAGCAACACCTTAATTAATTCATCTCACCAACCTTTCCTTTCTTATCATTAATACTATTACCACAGAAACCTTGAAACGAGTCATTTTCAATCTTTTCCTTTCATTTTCTTCTTTTGTGTTTTAGCATGCATGGTAATGCACAAGAAAATCACATTTTTCTAATAGGTTTCTAGCTTATTCTTGTATTTCTTTCCTTGCATTGAAAGATATGGATATTGTTGGGAGAAAGAGAAGGTATTCCTGTTCAACTTTGCATCTTCTTCTTCTGACTTTCTTCATTGCAATACTTCTTCTACAAAGAGGTACTTTGGCTGAATCATCCAGCATCCAAAACTACACAAGGTATAGACAAATTAGTAGCTTGAGGCTTGAAAGGATTAATAAGCATTTGGACAATATTAACAAGCCTCCTGTTCTCACCATTGAGGTAATGTTATTTATTGCCATTAATGTTTCATATAATGTAGTTGAGATTTTAATGACCATGCACACAAAATAAATGTTTTTTGTTTATAAGTTTTTTTTAATTATCTTTTTTTGGTTGGTGTTATTAATTTCAGAGCCCAGATGGAGATCTTATAGATTGTGTCCACAAAAGAAAACAACTAGCTTTGGATCACCCACTTTTAAAGAATCACAAGATCCAGGTACAACTATTGGAAGTTGACTATTGAATTATTTCATAATTATTAATGTAACACATAATACTAGTTTTTTCTTATTATGTCTAACATGTCTTTATAAAATGGACTTGTTAAATAAAGAAGGTCAGTGTTTATAACCTTTTTTAAACTTTATATCTTCTAAATGTATGACTTTATTTTTTTTCAATACAGAAAGTGCCAAGTGAAATACCAAGAGGTATGAAAATGGAGAGAGATGAGAATGATGATAGTAATAATATTACCAAGACTAATATGGAGGTGGGAAAAGGAAAAGAGGGGGTAAGAAACGACGCATGGCAAATGTGGCATCGAAATGGGACAAGGTGTCCAAAGGGAACGGTTCCTATACGAAGGAGTACGGTTAATGATGTGTTGAGAGCAAAATCTTTGTATGATTATGGTAAAAAACGAACACAAATTCCACTCTCTCGCAAGAGTGATGCACCTGATGTATTCTCTGGCAATGGTCATGAGGTATGTATGTGGTTCCCTACAATCTTACTATTATTACATGGCTATGTACTTTGATGATTTCAATCTATATATTATGGAAAATAATGCTACGTGGATTGGATAACGACTTCTATAGAATGAAAATAATGCTATGAGTATGTGGATTGAATAGTGACTTCTATAGGTTAATATATATAATTAGGGATGCTTCTATATAGTCTTGGAAATATAACCATCATAGTGTGATATTAGGTGTTTCTAAATTAGTCCTAAACTTTATTTAATAATGAAGAGAAGAAATGTGGTTTGAAAGGGAAAACATATGAAAATTTGTCGGTTAGTTTATAAGGAATATTAGTTATCGGCAAAGTCGGTAAATACTTAACGGTTAATACCAACAATATCATTACCAAATAAATGTTAAATAATTGAGTATTAATTCTTACATTTTTTTCAAAAGAAATAAAGGGTTAGATTAGTACAAACTTTAGGTGAATATAATATTTAATTAATCAACAATTCGCTTAAATATTGGTTTTGGTTTTGGTTTGGTTTTAATTTTGCACGCCCCTAATCTTAACTTTTGTTTTTGGAGAAACAAAAGTTTAAACTCAATTGTCTGATACACTCTTTATATAATTTTACCATATGACATTAAAGATTTAGATATAATGATAACTAAATCATGAATGCAAGGGTTAAAATAGTATAAAATTTGATGCAAAATGTAATTTTCTCAGATAGATCTAGCTAGCAAATGATTCTAGTTGATCCTTAATTAATGAAACTTCAAGTTGTTATCTTCTCATTATATTAAAATGTCAACAAGATCAATTTTTCTTTTCATCACTCTATAAAGTTGTAATTCAACTAGACACCGAATCGTTTTAATAAATTTTTAATTTCAGAATTGAATGTAATCAAGATTGCTTTATTTGTACTTCAAGTCATATTATCTTTTCTTACACTCTTAAACTTTGTTAAACATTTTTTAATCATAATAGTAGTAATTTATTATTTCTGATGGAAGAAGACTTTGCACTAATTATATATGTACTCAAATAATTAAAATAAGGGTTTTCCTATCATGTGCAGCATGCAATCGCGTACACAGGATCATCACAAGAGATCTACGGTGCAAAAGCATCAATAAGTGTGTGGGATCCATCAATTGAAGTGATGAACGAGTTCAGTCTCTCTCAAATTTGGGTCCTTTCAGGTTCCTTCGATGGTCCTGATCTTAACAGCATCGAAGCTGGATGGCAGGTACTCCTTCTGACTTCTAGTATTTCAATTTCTTAATGTGTAGATACATAGAATCAAGATTAAATTCCAACTTACAAAATTCAGGTATATTATACTATAGTACTAGTATATATAGTATAGACACACTCATTTTCAGTTGGTTCCTTGAAGCAACCGAACATTTCATGTATTAATTAGATTATATGTGATACTTCAGCAACACGGCACATATTATATTCAATGTATAGAAACAGAAATTTACTAATTTTATTTAATGAAATGGTCTCTGAAGTTTTGCTTATTCTACTAGTCAGGTCAGTCCGGAGCTTTATGGTGACAACAGACCCCGATTATTCACGTATTGGACGGTTAGGATTTCTTCTCTCTTGCGCTCGCTCGTGTCTCTATATTTAAATTGCTAGTTTTTAAAGTAGTCTGTTAAAGTGGGAAAAGTAATAGTTTAACTTATTCGACTAAAAAATTACGCCCACAAAAATTATTAGGCCAAATGCTAGGTCTGGTACTGTTCTTTGTTAGCCCAAATCATACTTTGATTATCTTTTTTTACGAGAGGGTTTAAATTGGAATGATAGAAAAGAGGGCATAGTAAGATCACGATTAAAGTTTTAGCTATTTTTTGTATAGGAAAATGTTAGCAATGTTAGTTTATGAGGATGAAACTCGGAACCTCCTTCTTTAAACTCCTTCAACGTCCCTTAGTTCACCAATCGAACTACCTACGTAGAGTTAATTAGGTTTAAGCTATAATTAGCTACAGTTATTCAGCTGATATTAATTAAGTTGTAAATTTTTTGTTCTTTATAAATCTTACATAGTTGTTTATTTGGTGATGCAGAGTGACTCTTATCAAGCAACCGGATGTTACAATCTTCTTTGTGCTGGTTTTATTCAAACTAATAGTAAAATAGCTATTGGAGCTGCCATATCTCCTGTCTCTTCTTATGCTGGCAACCAATATGACATTTCAATCCTCATTTGGAAGGTCAATATTTCTTCCACATACAAATTCATTTAAAAAAATGGAAAAATATAAATTATTATTTATTAAAACGGCACAAATAGTTTTCTTGGGAAATTTGAATGTTAAGGTTATAAGATCAAATTCTTACTGTTGAACTGACAATTTACGGACACGCGCAGATTTATTAGGATAATCTTTTAACATTTTGTTGTTGTTGTGAAAATGAATTAGGATCCAAGAGTAGGGAATTGGTGGATGAGTTTTGGCGACAACACATTGGTAGGGTATTGGCCAGCAGAGCTATTCACACACTTAGCCGATCACGCCACCATGGTAGAGTGGGGTGGCGAGGTGGTGAACTCACGGACCGATGGCCGGCACACCTCCACCCAGATGGGTTCCGGCCACTTCGCCGAGGATGGTTTTGGAAAAGCAAGCTACTTTCGGAACCTTGAGATTGTGGACATTGATAACACTCTTAGCTCAGTGCAAAGCATCTCAACCTTAGCTGAAAATACAAATTGTTATGATATTCAAAACTCCTATAGCAACGAATGGGGAACATACTTCTATTATGGTGGGCCTGGGAATAATCCAAAGTGTCCATGATTTTTAGTTGACGTACATATAAATTCAATTGGACACGTATAGTTTGGTTTCAAATTTGTCCCACGTCTAAGTAATGTCTTCTTGTTACATTCTTTCCTTGTACGTAATTAAAGAATTATTTGTGCTGTTTCCATCCTTGTTTTGTCCACTTTGGAAGATATTGTGAATTCTGAACCCAAAACATGATAGGGAATGGCAATTTTGAATCATGTTTTATTTCACTTTTATTTTTCTTAAATATATAGTTACAACTTGCTAGTATCATGGAGAGTTTATACAATCTTCGAGTGGGTAGCAATGTTTGGCAAATTGCAGAAGGCCTCAACTATAGCTGTACGTAATATGCCCGATCCATTACTTGACGACGTTGGTTTAAACATTGATGAGTGAATTTATCTTCCCCGCCCCGTCCTCCTAACTCATAATCCCCTCGAAATTACGAAATTACTCATGTCGGAAATTCACAATCCAGACTAGGGATGGGAAATTATGGACAAACCGATTACAACCGACCTACCAAACCGAAAACAACACACACGGCACAGGTTTCATTGGGTTAAAGGGTGGAATAGGTCGTTTAGGGTACGTTCGGTTTGAGCGATTATTTTGGGGCCATCGATCACTAAAGCAAACCATTATCATATTGTTCTCGCAAGCCCAAACCCAAAGTTGTTTCCTTTTCCATTATAAATTGTAATGCTACAAATGTGATTAGAATTATGTAACTTGGGGGGTTGCATTTGGCAATGATTGTTTTGACGTAAATGAAAGAAAATAGAAAAAACGATGATTACGTCGTGTTTGATTTCCCCCCTCTTTCAATGCTTGGTAACTGGCTCCAATGTCTACAACTGCCTATATGGTTTCACGACATTTGAACAAAATATAGTTAGTTCAATGCATTGGTTTACCACGCTTCTCCGGTAGCAACCCCAAATGTCTTAAGAGAGTTTGTACTTGTACCCTTTGGATTTTTGAATGAGTGCCAAACTATTGTCACAAAGGCATAATAGAGTATTTCTAAAGTTTGAACAATTATAATTAGTGCAGATCACAAAGTCATGGTTAATACTTCGGCTAATTTCAACTTCCATCAAGAAAACATAAGTATGCGAAAATACATCTATATGCCATACACACGAGCATGAATATAAAGCTTTACTAGCTAGCTAACTCACCTTTATAAATACTCTTAATTCAAATTCCATTTTACACTATCGATCTAACAGCCAAATTTTTCAGACATTGCTTATATACGTTGCATAATTTATCACACATGTACACTTGTTTTATCACAATTTTAATCACCAAACTATGTTTAACATAAGAAAGGGAGGGATTCCATTCTAGTTCATAAGACCAAGAACAGAGCGTTGACCACACTCGTTTCTTCAATGATTCCTTCATGCTCAATTATAAATGGACCATGTCTACGAATATACACAGATTATCAAGCTAGGTACTAGTTGATTACATAAACAACCCAAAATGATTTGTAGACACCCAAAACCAATCTAAACATTGAGAATAGATAGATGTGATTGGTTAGTGGTGTGATAAAATGAGATGTTGAAATTTTAAAAGTGTCTAAATAAAAGTCTATGATCATGGGAGTGAATAATGATGATATCACACTGGAGGTGCACTGATTGGCACCGGCGTATCGTGTCCGGTGGCGGAGGGAGACACACTCGTGGCGGGCTCAATCCTACCCATCATAAACCCTAATTTCCTAATAGACTCGTCATCTTCCTCATCATGATACGCATAAGCAAACCCACCATGTCTAGTCAAGTCCATCCCCGCAGTCTCATCATCCCTCGATATCCTCAGCAATTTCATCTTATTCAGCCCATAAAATAACGGCACCATTGTGACGGTAACCCACCCACAAATAACCAACACCTCAATCACCTGCGCCGCAAACAACCTGCCACCACCACCCATCAACAATCCATACGGCCTCCCAATCCCATAAATCTCATCAACATACTCCCCCTTTGCAAACAATCCCGTAAACAACACCCCCCATGCACCACACCCTCCGTGTAACTGCGCAGCCTCTAATGGATCATCATACTTCACCTTAATTGCCAATTTATTAAGCCCAATCAAAACCCACGCCGCAACAAACCCGCACACAATCGCGGCCCATGGTTCCACGACAGAACAACCTGCAGTTATAGCAGCAAAACCGCCAAGTAAACCGTTACACACGTCAATCACGTTCCAGTGTCCAACTAATAACCGTTTACTAAACAAAGTTGTTAAAGCTGCAGTGCATCCGGCCAATGTCGTTGTGACACCGGTTCTTCCAATAGCACTCCATTGACCATAATAAGTCCTTTTGGTATTCATATTTCCGTAGCTTTTTACAATTGTTAAAAATGAACCGGGGTTGAACCCGTACCAACCGAACCATAATAAAAAAGAACCCAACACCACCAACGATGCGCTATGTCCTTTCAATGCAACAGACCGGCCCGTCCGGTCAAACCGCCCTATCCTTGGACCTTCTATAAATGCTCCCCATAACCCTGCTATACCACCCACCATGTGAACCACACCTGAACCGGCAAAGTCAATTACACCGGACCCGAATAAAACATCACCATCGGTTCGCGTTGGGCTGGCCCAACCATCAGCGGACCAAACCCAATGCGAAACGATAGGATAAACAAAACCGGTCAAGAAGGAAGAATATATGAGATAGGCGACAAATTGAGTTCTCTCTGCAATGGAGCCACTGGTGATACCCGCAGCTGCGATGGCGAAGGCCCACTGGTAGAGGAAGAAGCTGTAGTCACCGAAAGGTGAAGGGTAATCCCTTAGACCAAAAAAGTGGCGGCCAATGAAGCCATTGGAAGGTGCTCCAAAGGCGAAAGCGAAGCCGAAAAGATAGTAGGAGAGGCCACCAGCTGCAGCGTCAAGGACATTGGTGAGCATGATGTTCATGGTGTTTTTGGCTCGAACAGAGCCGGCGCAGAGCATGGCAAAACCAAGCTGCATGGCAAAGACTAAATAAGCTGAGAAGAGAAGGTAGGTGTTGTCTATTGCATAGGTGGTGTCACTGAGTTTATTTGAGATGGTGTTGAATTGGCTGCATAGGTAGTCTGCAACGGCGGTAGCATTCGCGGCGGTGGTGAGGAGTGGGGCGAGGTCTGTGGCTGAGCAAGATAGAGAAACCATATCTGTCGTAGAGTGAGTGTAGAAATGGACACAAGTGATGAGTATAGTGTGATTTGAAGTGAATATGAATAGATATGGTGGAGTGGAAGCTATCTATTCTATGCCATCCATTTTATAATAATAGAGTAAGGATCACACTGAGGGTTTAAAGTTTTTATCTCTTTATAGCCTTAACTATTTTTTGTGGTTATTTTTGTTTTGTTTTTTTGTGCCTATTTTTAGTGGTTTTCAGAACAACAGAAAGAATCTATTTAAATTGTGAAATGAATCATCAATTATAGATCGTACTTTTGGGGTCAGAAACTTGTTCTGTCCTCCTCATTACCTATCATTCCCTCATTTCTGTGTCCCACCTTTGTTTTGTTTTGTATAGTTTACTTGTGTGCAATGTTTATTGCCACAAAATTATATATATGCATGCATATATTATTGCTATTATATTATTTTAAATAAATATTTGGGTGTAGTACTATATATATTTTGGATAAAACTTCGGTACCAATGTAGTACCATTCCTACTATAGCATATAATTGTTGCCAACAATTTTATTATATGCCTTTTACTTATGTCAATCTTCAAGCTAGCTATGTTACCATTTCTACTTGGGGTATTGAATTTCATAGAGTAAAACACCAAACAAGCCATAATAATATTATCAAAGGATGGATCTTGAGATCTTCCACTGGTAAAAGAGGATTACTCTTCCCAAAAACACTTATGGAGAACCTTCTTCAATCTGTTAACTAAAAGAAAACTTTATCTTTGAAATCAATTTAAAGTTATATATAGAGAAATATGTTTTCTTCTTAAATATGTCAACGATGATTTTATCTGAATGACCATGGTAAACTCCTTAACCACGTTCCGGACTATCTATTAGTAATGTATAAATAATATCTTAACCTTGTGTCCACAAAGTTCTGACAATGATTAATCACTACTAAACGGTGGTACTTGGATACTTTATACCTATAGCATATAGTCATATAGAAAAAACTCTAGAAGTTGACAAAATTATGAGAAGGATGTGAAAGGGAAATATGTAACCGTTGGTGATTATTAAATAATTTATTTACTACAGGATTGCCCTTTCTGTGATGCTATGGACACTGGAACCATTAAAATATCCAACTTACAGAAGAAGAGAGAGGTTGAACTCGAACCATCATTAGGTATTTCTTACTTATATTTCAACAAGAAAAAAAAAATCCAAATTTATGAATTGTGGAATCGTACATCAGCTTGACATTCCAAAGTGTTATTTTAGACTCTCGTCATCAAATTCAAGATTCTTGGTTAAATTATATGTGTAGGAAACTATGAACTATGTCACTATTATTACATTATTTTGGTGTATTTGGCAGATTCCCTTAAAAAACAAGAGTACGCTACTCTTGATGATTGGTTAAAATCAAATATTGATGTTTCCCTTTTCTTTTTTTATGCCTTTTTCAAGTTCCTATCTACCTCCTAAACCTAAAAATAATGCACATAGTACATACAGGCAAGTAGACTTTCATATATTATAAACACGGATCAATTTGTGACCAAAATATTTAAACAAGGATCTTGAAAGTAGCTGCGTCGAGCTTGATCAATTTGTGACGTAATGACAACTACCATTACTAGTGAATTATATAACTTCGCAGAAAATTAAACATAAGAAACTTGAATGAAAAATAAAATAAAGCAATTTGGGTATGCATTGCATGGCCAAGTTGCCGCAGTGTGTGTGGTCCATTCCACAATATGCAGCAACAAGGAAAAGGAAAAATATTCATCAATTATTCAATTGTAAGGTGTAACATCTGGAAAAGTCTTCACCTAATGAATGCAGAAACTGCAGTAAGTTCCAAAAAATATGGTGTGACCTTAACCTAACTGCTAATCTATCATAGCTCCATATATGGCAAGACAAAATTGGGGAAAATTTAACAGTATTAACAATTTTTATCTAACTTAGAGCTATCATTAATTTACCTGTACGTTTTATTACAGTATCGAACCTATTTACCTCATATTTGACATCCACAAATTACCTGCTCCGCATCCATGTATTTATATATTTATTTTTACAACACCCCAACCATTTATATAGTCGGATATCTTTTGATACCGACTTTGATCCTACTATAGTACTATCATCATCTAAATAGAAGATAATTACACTTGAGACGACAGAGAAACAACTCTGTGCGCAATAACCAATTTACTCCAAAAAAAAAATGGTAAACGCTAAACTGAAAGCACTCAAACATACTATAAGCATTATACAACTGTTTATGAAAATGTTTTGTAAATTAATCTTAACACCTATAGTTGTTTACCTGTACTTCAGTTAGATAGAGTTATAAATGTCTCCAACCTTGATTTGTGAATGTTTGGTCGGCAAAATTGATTACTATATCCCTTCACAACAAAGTATTGTGCATTTTTCATTTTTGACAGAACAAAGTGCTGTACTCCCTCCGGTCACTATTATAAGCAAAATTTCACTTTTTGGATACATTGAATAATTAATGTATCAAGTCTATAATAAAGACTAGATACATTAACTATTCAATGTATCTTAAAAGTCAAATTTTGCTTATAATAGTGACCGGAGGGAGTACATGATAAGGGACAATGTTGAGAGCAAAAATACTAACTATACCTATTTTATGTTTTTTGGTGTGTCCTACTATACTATTGGTTACGCAAATGTTCAATTAACTAAACCAACATATGTCGTAAAGAAATTAAATTTTCCTTTTACTTGGGAATGCTCCAATGAGATGGTTTGCATCTCTTTTAGTTTAACCAGAGGTCATCAATTCGAAAATAGGCTTAATAAGGCAATATCGTTAAAACTCTTGTGAAAGAAATTTCCCGCTCATTGTGACTCTATCCCAGTCGATGAATTAGTCTCCTCAAACTCATAAAAGTAGATTGACAACAAAAAAAGATAGTTGAATACATTATCAAACTATGTTGACTTTGTTGTGTTTCCTCAAACTTGCAGAAGCATTTGCAAGTTATATAGGACTTTTCAACAGCATGCAGAAAGGTTCACTCGCAAGTCACAAAGGTTACTGCAAAGTCTCCCGTGAGTTTTAATACTTTCTAGGATCGAAGTGGATGTGCTCTAGCTAGGGATGAAATGGCATTATGATTCATGACATGAAACAACAAGCAAGGACAGTGTCTAGAGGTGTGGGGAAACATAGATGTTGTTCAATCCGTTAATGATGTTCAAACACAAGTTATATCAGACAATTGCATTAATCAGCAAAGAGATACAAATATTTCCTTAATAGAAACTGAAATGCACAAAAAGTCAAGGAAAGAGATAGAATTCAAGAGAGTTGAATCTGAGAGAATTTTGTATATTCCATTCTGATTTACATAAGAGTACAGTGGTGTCTTTATAGTACAGCTAGATGTAACTAACTTCTAACTGAATTCCTAACTGTGACTACTAAATTCTGAGTTGGGGAAATGAGAGGAATGGGCGAAAGCTCAACTCTAAATACAAGATAGTAGCCCACTATGTATTCCTAATTTCCCTAATTAGGCAGACATAGAATATGATAATACAACAAAGGGTGTTCTGTTTTTCTTGCCGATAATAAACAACACAACTCCCCTTGCCTCAAAAATAAAAACTCCCTTTACAAAGAAAACATAACTCGTGAACTACACACATCACTCCATCCATAAGAAATTTAAAACTGAATTTGTCTATTTACATGACATAGTTTTAACATTAGAATATTGGCAGGAAAGATGAAAGAAACTCGACAAATCTGGATGATCAGAGCAACACTAAACAAAAATATTGCTACTACGAGCATTGTTTGCCAATTATGTCATGAGTTTGGTACTTCATTATGGTTGAATACTAATACTTACAAACTTACACTGTGCAGCTACTCCACTTACAAGCAAACCGAGCGAAGGGAGCAGACATTAAGCTCAATTTTTCTCTGATTTGAGCTGTATACCAAGTAAAACAAGCCCCCCTGAAGTAAGTGCGGACAACAACGTGGAGCCGTAAAAAATAGTAAGCAATGTTCCCCTCAAAGACTGCAGCCAAATAATTAGACATTTAAGGCATCAGAAATCGGGAGTTAACAAAAGCAAGTTGAGGTGTTGTGAGTGAGAAGTTATTTCAAAGCACCTTAGCAAGCATCAAAGCATTGTCATTTGCATACTGCAAAGAACTCTCCGGAGTGTTTTGAATTCCTTGAGCTATCTCCCATGTAAGAATCCTATTTCAAAGTTTAGCGAAAAACTAAGTTTTCCTGGTCTCATTCCTCTTACTGAAAAAAGAAAAAAAAATTAACATGGAAAACGTACCCAAAAACAAATGCAATTGCAGCCCCAATATTTGCTTTAGTGGGTGTAATTTCAACCTGCAATGCTCCAAACTGCAGTTGGCAGCCAGGTTACTGATTTTGCTGAATCACAGTAGTTTTGAACTACAAGAAACTTCCACTAAACAGACACAGATTAGTTACGAACCTTCAGAGTCTTATTTTTCTCTTTGGGTTGATTATCTATTACTGCAGAAGTTGAACTAGCAGATAGAGCTCTCCCAGCTGCAATCATTGCTTTTGCGATCTATGAACATTTCCACATGTCAATGTTACTTAGATAAAAATCACCATTTCAAATAAGGCAACATTGACTCTATGAATAAATTTAACTCTAGCCATGCTTTATTGTGCGCATGGGTAATAGGTAATAGTAATTAAAAAACAACTGACTTGGAAATTAGTCATTGCAGAAGATTGATTGCTCTGTGTTAGCTATTAGTCATTGTAGAAGCATGTTATGTCTGGCATTCATGGCCCAGTAATGTAAAATGTTTCTCGTCAACTAAATAAAAGTCTGGTATGGGTGTTGAAACTGCAAGCCCTGGTTTTTTGGGTGCATTTTGGAAACCACTAACCATAGTTTGAAATCAATACACTTCAATTAGGAAAAAAAAATTGTTGATGTTCTAAGATTGAGTAATCACACATTAAGCTACAAAGAAAAGATAACAAAAAAAAAAGTGATTATACACAAATACTTTTACAGTTCATTAGTTTCCGCATTTGAACCTAATAACAACATGACATCCTAAATTTGTTTCACTATAATACATGTTTTCAAAGAAGAAGAAAAGTTGTAACGGATACTAAACTCTTACCAATTACCATAGAGGGTAAATGACCCTGTAACAAACAAGATTACGACCTAGTTTGAATTAGTTTCTAACTTACAAGGGGTTCTCAGCTAGGCTAAGTAAATTTCTTAGCTAATGAAAAAAAAAAATTATGTACAGAAAAGCTAAATTAGAGAGCTTCTGAAAAAGTTTATTCTAGAAGCTTATTTCAACTTCTGTGAAAAGCTACTATTTAGAAAACTTGTGGTCATTGAAAGATTATTTAAACTTTCCTTTTCCTCTATGTACTTGTTGAAAAGTTTGTTCAAACTGACTCTAGTTAAGGGATTAAAATGAAATACAACAAAAGAGCATAATCCACCTTCACTCTATTTGGATATCAGTTAGTTATTTCCCCAAAAATGTCAGTCATTTTCTCATTACATTAACTTCACAGAAGCTAGAGAACCACCAACATATATTGAGTAGTGTAAATACCTTCTGTGTCTCACCATGGCCATATTGTCCCATTGACTGAAACCTTCTTCCAGCAGATACCAAACGCCTTCCAAGTGCTAACAAGCAAAAGCAACAGAGACATCTTCAAGCAAAATCCCACATGATTTTCAAAGACGAGTTTTCTCGTGGATTTACATTTACCTGATTTGGCAGTGCCTGTCAAATTAGCCTCGATCAAAGGAAGTTTCGCCACTAAAGAGCGGGAGGATGATGTATCGGCAGTCTCCCAAGCTCGAGATAAGTTTAGCAATGTCTCTCCTAACTCTTTACCACACTAAGAAAGTATATTCATTCCCATTAAACAAATACACCCATTCTATTTTAGAATTGGAAATACAGCATACAAACATAGCAGAGTCATTTTTAAGAGGCAATCAATGGATTAGCACAAAGTTACATCCATGTAAACAGATGCTTCAATTTAATTTTACATGAACATGTTGATTGAAAATGAAGGAAAAACCATACATGAAAATGAAACCACCTCATCGGTGCATAACAACTAAAAATTGAGTTAGTTAAGTTGGTTAAGAGTGCTAATTTGGTCAACACTCAGTTATTAGTTTTGATGCAAATAGCTGCTTGCCATATCAGAAATTGGATAGTTCCACAGGAAATCAAGGAGGGAAAAACTATTATCATTGTAACAATTAGTCTTAAGTGGAATCTAAATTGTGCTTGCATTAGAAATAGCAAACTATGAAGCATTGACAACACAAACACCGAACATGACCCTAAGACACTGACACAGCCAATGAATATGACACTAACACCTAGACACCGATAATAATTTCAAATTAAAAATGAAAGTGGTTGAATATAAACACATGTATCATGGTGATGTGTCTGTGTCCGATACACCGACATGTGTCTCCTGGCACACCTTCAACATGAAGTATCGGTGCTAGATACGAAAGTGACAAACACTAACCTCATCCAAGACAGGTCCATTTGAAAGGTCGAATGCAGCATCATTCAGCTTTACAGATTGCATACAAGCAAAAGGACATTGTAATTAGCTATTTGTTACTATTGGAAACTTATTACATAAAAATGCTGAGTGGTAAGTTACAGTGAGCAAAGGATTGCACTTCACTTACGTCCAATCGAAGATCGTTGGGAAACTTCCCAAAGTAATCAGGAGGAAGATCAAAACTGTCCTGCAACGTAAAAATCCACATAAACTCGTGAATTGAGAAACTTCAAAAAAAAAAAAAACTGAAACAGGGGAAATGAATGGCTTACAGCAATTTGTTGGAGAAGCGTTTTGGGGTCAGGTTCTGTAGAATTAGGCGAATTGGACTCTGTTAGAGCAAAACACAGAGAGAGAGGTTTGTGAAGAAAAATGGTATTGAAATTGGTAGAAGTGGTAGTATGGGGGAATCTGAGTGAAGTTGTGGAAGGGAATGATTGGGTGTGATGTTGTGAAAGAGTGGGTGTTAAAGAGCAGAATTTGGAGAGAGAAGGTGAAGCCATTGTTGTCTTCAGCCACTGAAACTCCGACAGAAAATGTTAAATTTGCATGTCATTTAAGTTATCCCAAACTAGATAACGTGTTTTTTTTAATTTTTGTTCATAAACGTGTTTTTTTAACTGTTAATGAAAAAAAAACTCAAATTTTATATTTTTATGATGTCTTTGTTTAACTTGTTTTTATGCCTTTCTTTAACTATCATCATATCAATCAGGATATTATCTTCTATTTTTACTAAACTATATACTCTCTCACTCTTTAGATCAAACTTTCTAATGCATTGTTTGGATATGCGGCAAAAGCAAGATTCTCGCATCCCTAGGTAATTTTGCCATGAAAATAACAAAGCTACAAAATGTAGCATCAGTGAAGACGTGCGTTTTTTCACTTCCACTGCTACAACAAACACAGGCTAAATAAAAAGTTCCTTAATGTGTAACTTCAATGTATTTGGTTCTATGTGAAAAGTGATTTTGTTCTACATTGGAGCTTTATTGATGGCATTGGACTAAGGCTCGCAGTGTTGGTTTGGTTTCCAATCTCAACATAGCCAAACATGAAGGAAACTACAGAATTCCTTAGAGCAAATAGGTTCTATTTCTAATGCAATGTGGTCTTGCAAAATTTCAGGCGCAGAGTATGAATCTTCCTCCATCGTTTCACACCTTACCTTTACATTGTCATGAACTTCATCATTGTCACCATCATTTTCGGCCATCGAGTTAGAAAAGGAAAAATAAAACATTGCACCTCAAGTTTGATAAAACTACCACTGCAAATCAGTCTCTGATTGAAGAGCACAAAGCAGACAAGTTGAGCTACATTACACAGCAGTGAGACCACCTATGCAATAAGCTTAGACTGAACTAGCAACGGGGATTTGAATAATTTATATGAAATGATAGATTCAAATGTCATTTTGTTATAGCATACCAAAAAATGATATACTCTTAAAGCATTTGAACTTGGTAAATTGGGCTCTTCAAATCCCGGTTGCCAACAGCATATCAGATCTATAATAAAATGCCGCAATAGTAAACCACCGATCAAGGCACAGCATTTTGGGAAGTACACGTGTGACAGATTGAACTTGAGAACTGCATTAGAACGAAAACAAAACTAATTCCATTCTAAGTTGGGAAAAGGAAAAAAAAAAAAACGTGTTTTACGGTGCTATTAAACAATATTAGCGTGTGACATTAATAGAGAATTGAAAAATGAAATCATGCTCACATGACTGAAATCAACCCCGATGCTATTTCGTTTGTAAAACAAATTGCAATTTAAAAATAAAATAAAAAATACAAGTCTGTGTTCTTGTATGGCTACAAAACTGCTTAGATATAATTTCTCACTCTAACAACAAGGCATGTTAGTAGATTTCTACAACTACAAAGACCTTCTCAGCCCAAGGGGATAACAGATTCCAGCTTGATCTTTAGTCACGTTGTCAGCTTGCAACCTTTGCAACCTTTCTTTGTTCAATTTGACCAGATAGTGGACACTGCATCTCAGTCCAACTTATTGGAACCAAAGTTGCACCTAAATACATAAAATACAACAGGTTGAGGCACAAATGAATTTGACTATATATACTATGTAGGAAAAGAAAAAAAGATAAATAAAACTGCATTGTATTGACTTTCACAGTCAGATAAGCTTAAAACTAAACAGTTTTGTTTCCAGATTGCCAGCCATGAACGAAAATCCCCTACCTGTCAGTGCTTGCTAAGGCCCCGTTAACATTTCTATTTTCATTTTTTAAAGCTTGTGTTAATTTAACTTGCACAGAGAGATAATAGACTATTAAAGTGAACACTTGTGTGCATTTTTTAGAAAGAATGAAAATGCAAAAAAAAAGTTTCATTAGTTCCAGAAATGCATCATTCCTAGCTAGCAATTCATTTTCTCCCCATCACAATGGTTCACTTCAAGAGTCTGGCATCTTCTTATTAGCAAGTTAAAACAAACACATATTTTAGAAAATGAAAAATAAAAAATATTTTCACAAACAGGCCTGAAATTCAAACCAGGTCCCTAGACCAAAGTACAAGTGTTACACTTCAACTGATGTAAACTAATCCACTCCCTCATTGATCTCATTAATGATACACGTTTATAAGCAGGGTGTGTAACAAACTCACTCTCCCTCGAACACAAGTAACTCTAATAACTAACTCTTAAAATTAGTTTACATCAGTTTTAGTGTCTTAACAACAAATAAAATATAAAACAAATCCAAGCTTATCTCTCTCTAGTTACATTCTTTCATTCATGACTAATTGAGATTCCAATTTAAATAGCACATCAGTTCAAAGCTATAATTAAAATAGCAATCCCCAAACTCCAAAGCCTACCCCAATCTCACCAACCTATTCCCTCATACTAAATTATGAGTGGTATTGTGCTAAGTGCTAACTAATATCTTATAAATTGATGAAATTCAAATCGCATAAGAGATATATGATAAATATTTAGGGTGGGGGTGGGGGGTGGGGTGAATAGTGGTTTGCTCAAATTCTTCTATGCAACAGTGCTACGTCACTATTTGACAATATTTTGTACCAGCACTAAATAGCGTATTGCGAGACAATATTGATTCGTTCAAATTCCGCTATGCAATATCACTATAGCCGCTATTTAAAAACATTGCTGCCTCACAACTAAGTACCAACTAGACAAGAGAATGCAGAAGTTCATACAAACAAGCAGTAACAAAAAATAGAGGAAACTGGCAACAAAATAAAAAGTATATTATATACTAGGGTGAAATTCCCGCAATATGAACACAATCTCACCAGCAGTGCTTTCTGCCGAAACAACACCAAGCTCATTCTTTGCGGTTGTCAGAAAATAAGCCCGTGCATTTCCAAGGGAAAGCTGATAAAAACAGATTGAGTTAAGTTAAAGTGTTACTCAAATAACAACCAAAGGGCAATTGGGTTTTGAAATCAACTTATTAAACTCTTAAAGCAGTAATAGTACCACAAGAGCTTTAACAATGTCACCAGGACGAAAAGACAAGTGCATGTCTACTTTATCAATCTCAGTTGCCCTAACATCTTGTTGCCTGCCAAAATAAGAATAATTAATACTATAATATTTCAAAACAGAAAACAGGAATAATTATTATAATTCCAAATGACAAATACATGAAATTTGTGATATAAAGATGGTCATGCACAGATATAGGAAAGTAGGTCAAGTGTTTAACCAAACAGACAAGATTTAACTGACTGCATTCCTACAACCCTTTTCTTCCCTTTTTTCAATGTAATTGCTAAGTCCCTCTAAAATAACAAATGATAACTTCAAATCTAGCAATTTTAGCAACTCAGTGTTCACTCATAGAAATTAACGTATTAGAATTTTTTTCTCTTTATTGTTCTTTACATATTTCAAATTGAGGACGTGGTGAAGCATTGTATGCACGGAGACAAAGCCACTCAAAACCGGGTACCACCACTTTGCCAGCCATTTAAGTGAACTTTACCAATGCTAATCAAATGCAAGCTAATGGTGAGTAAATTGTAAAGATACGCCGTGCATAGTAAATCATAAAATCGTAAAATTAGAACATAACAACGTAACAGGTTTACATGCAACGGTTACTTCGTTGAAGTCACTTGAATCTTAAACTTTCTGATAACGAGAGACAGCATTGTCTAGAATAATTTTTACAAAACAAAATTTTTGTGTGTCATCCTTGCGCAGGGGCCATGCTAATCTTCTATGTATCGTACAAAACAAAATTAAAAGCTACCACTGGCAACTTCTAATATAATTTCACCGCTAATTTTATTTTACCAAACATTTCAGCTAACTTATCCGCTATAAACTTAACTACCCGCCACCAGCTACCTCATCCGCTGTCGGTTATAAACCCGTCAGTTATCAACAAACTTTTTTTTTAATGGCAAATGTTATTAGTTGATTTGTTAGATTAATATTGTACTCCTTGCCCAGGTTTGAACTTTGAACCCAGGACCTCCAACTCCTTTTCCCTCGGCTCAAACCAGCTGAGCTACCCACCCCCTAATCAGTTACCAGCTAATTCATTCGCTATCAGTTATAAGTTCGTTTAACTAACTTATCCTCGACTACTTTTTACAGAGCAATGATGATGGTAAAATTATAGCATACCTAATGACGCCAGTAAATTTTTCACGAACAGACTTCTGACCAACACACATGATATCAGCTTCAGCAATTTTAGTCATCACTTTAGTAACCCTAACAATAACAACAGATCCAGGTTCTGGAACAGGTCCATGAGCTTTATGACCAGTTACTTCAACAATCGGTCTCTGAACATCACACACAACAACAACAAACTCAGTAAATTTCAACGAAATCATAATCAAGAAAACGAAACCCTAGGAATTGGAGTCCGAAGTTATTGCCGAACCTGGTCAGGAGAGTCCGAAGCGGGAGGTATGGTGTGACGGAAGCCAGTTAAGGAAGCGTAAACTGTGTTGTTGTGAGTTGCTGTGTATGTTCCTCTTCCAGCTTTGACGTCGTGGGTTTTGCCTAATACTTCTCCTGGTGTTACCATGTCTCGCTCTGCTTCCATTAACGCAAAGGAAGATTCTCTGGTTCGGCGCTATAAAATGGGCTGACCAACTCACTCCACTCCTTGGTCAATTTCATTCATGAACCGGCCCTTTTTTTTTTATCTTGCAATAATAATTAAAAAAATGTATGAATCATGTTTTTTATCCAAACGGATTTACTCACTTCACTTCCAAGTGAAATGACTAAAATGCCTTTACGTGACTTTAGTCGCGCTAGTATAAACTTAAACTGAGTTAAGTCACGCTGGTGTTAATTAAAAAAATTTAAGCGTGAGTTAACTCGCGCTAGTTAGTCGGTGGTCAAAACTGAAAAACACATGTTTTTTCACTTTCGTCAGGTTTTCAACATTCAATTAACAAATTTTTAACCACTTTTACACGTTTTTTTTACCATATTTATGGTAGATACAAACTAGGTTACCATTTT
>Ga0099826_10000329_pt1 | contig 21546 bp, 12 predicted proteins | sample Mtrugardesep15_FD_76830 | JGI IMG/M metagenome (GOLD analysis project Ga0099826, IMG submission 76830) | Root nodule microbial communities of legume samples collected from California, USA - M. trunc garden sep15 | ecosystem: Host-associated > Plants > Roots > Nodule | place: USA: California... | reverse complement strand
TTTTTTTATTATTGTTTACTCATTTTTCTTGTATTATTTTCGTTTTTATTTTTCACTCAAAATTTTATAATATCTTATAATAATATAATAGTGGAATCGCTGGTACAGAGTCAAAAAAAGATTTCGTCAGAACACCATTGACGAAACATCCAATTAGAACATCTAACAAGTTCTTACCTGATTTTTAGTAGAATTGAAAAATATTAAATTATGCATAAATCTAAAATATAGAATAGAATGAAGATAGATTTGTTTTTGTTTTATCGAATTACACTATTTATCATTAAAAAACTCAAAACATCTATTTGATCGTTGTATATTCTAAAATATTTATTATCATATGCAATGAAACAAACATGCAATTAAACACAATAATGTGCCCTCCTTTAATGTGATTGATAACACATGCACATATCCAGGGTTTCTAGTTGGAATTTGGATACAGACGTCCAACTTAATTTTTTTGACATTATCATCATAAATTGATCTATACTTTACGAATTTGTTAGGAATGATTCACTCACTCCATTCTCTGTAATCACAAGTAGTGTAGTCTTTTGTTCTAATTTTATCATTCATTCAAACACTTTGATTTACAATTTTATAATTTTTGCCTATTAAATGATTGAATTTAATCCCAATTTCAAATTAATTTTATTGCTATATGTAATTACAAGTAGTGTAGTCTTTTGTTCTAATTTAATCTAATCTGATCGTTAAATTAATTTTAACAAATATCATCTTTAAATTAATTTTAACAAATCAAATAAATCTTTTAAATATTCAACTCAATCGATGAGTTGATGGACATTGAACGAGTATCAACTATGAAATCTAAGTTCAAGCTCTAAAATTAACCCAATACACTAACATTTGCTTACAAAAAATATCTAAATTAATCCTACTTCAGTTTAAAATTGAAAATATCAATAAAAGACGATAAATTTTTTAGAACATTAGACTTAATTTTTGAGGACATTATTTAATAAGGTGCACGAATGACAAATAGAAAGGAAAGTAGTTATCATAGTTGTCGACAAGATAGAAAAATCAAATAGTGACAATCTAAAATGGACGTGAAAAAATAAGACAAAGATGAGGGAATGAATTGTCATTCTAAAATGCAGGATATTCTGCCGATATTTATAGTTTTATATTTTCTCTCTTTTGAAACTTTCTTTTTTTGAAACATGTGAAATAAGGGGTCTATTGTATTAGAATTTTAAAAAGATAATTTCTGTTTAAAAAAATCTTGTAGATTTTTGTTCTAGACCGGTTAGAAGGTCAATCCAACGATGACACGTGGACTAGACATCCATTAAATTAAGGCGTGTCGCTTGAAGGAACACACCAAAATCAATGCACATGACCGCACTAAAGCACGTCTCCGCCGCATATCGTGAAAGCGGATATTTTCACACACGCCCGTATAAGGGTGAGTTAGCTTCACCCCCAAGGTATGATTCAATTTTTTCCACACCTTTTACACACTCTTTCTCGGTTCTATTACTGACTTCAGCGTTATAGTGCTAATGTGCCTGCAGGCACCTTTCGTTCCACCGTGAGGACTCATTGCCATCGTACCGGAGCACTTTCCGCCAGTGTTGCCTTCATCGGTTCCTCACCAGACAGGTCAAATTTAAAAGATTTTAATAATTTTTAAGATTTTAAGGACCGTCAAGATTTAAATTTGGATTTTAATGATTTATAATTACAAGTTTTTTTTTACAATGTTAAAGAAAAAAAGAAAATAACAGAGAAAAACAAAGAAAAACAAATACAAACTACTCTCTAGGAAAGAAAGTCTAGCTGCATCCATCTTCAGGGGATATATGAGACCATTTGGAGGGGAGACATGATGAACCAAATCATGATTTGAGGAGGCTCCGAGCTTGGCCAAAAAATCCACACATTGATTTCCCTCTCTGAGAGTGTGACAAAAAATAATATCACTTTGTTCCATCAAGTCCTTCACGTCTTGAATCAAAACGGCATAAACATGAAACCTGGGAGTTGGGTCTTTGATGAGATTAACACAAAGTAAAGAGTCAGAGTAACAAATAAGCTATTCAATCCCTAAATTTTTCACCAATAAGAGACCCTGATAACAAGTTTAAAACACACTTTCTTTCACAGTATTTTATATACACACTATTTTGTTCATTTTTAGAGAGAGAGATAGATAGATAGGTAGAGAGAGAGGGAGAGAGATATAACAATTCATAGAAATCTCATAATTTCATGAACGGTTTTTTCATGCTAAAAGATTTATGATATTTAGCAAAATTTCAAACGCATTCATCATTCACCCAAATTATGACATAAAATTGATATGAAGCATAGATGACGAGGTTGTAGTTACACATTCCAAAATTCATTTCCTCCACTTCAAAGAAAAATTGTTTCTCATATCGACATACTCGAAATAATCCGACTCTTCTGGAATTACATGTTTTACCAAAGTCCACCTTGAATAAGATCAATTGTTTGTTCTATTTCTTTACCTTAGCCACCACATCATTTGCAATAGTTATGTCATATAAAATATGTCCTCTCTTCACAAACATAGATTTATCGTCTTAAATCACCTTGTATACAATTCATTTCAGTCTATTCACTAAGACCTTTGTTGACACTTTATACATGCATCCGACCTGAAGATATAGGGTAGATAAATGAGAGATGTTGTCGAGGTTCCTATTTAGGGATCAAAGCTATAAAAGCACTATTAGAGTCCATTACCAACCTCTCGTTTGCATGCAATTCATTCATAAATCTATAAAAAACAAAAAATCTTTAAGTCCACCCAAAAGTCTTTTATGAAAGTGAAATTTATACAATCCAATCCTGAATTTTTTGTCACTCTCTAAACCCTAAAACCTATTGCATAATCTTTTTCGAAAATAGTTCGGTTCAACATTGCACTTATGAAAAATTGAAACTATTAAAATTTCTTTTGAATCTATGATATAGTAAGAAACATTTACGAAAATCAAAACCAATACACGTAGGCTTAGGACACAACTAATCACAAGCCCGTGAACACAATGAATAACAAAAGAGATTATAAAATAGCTTAGATAAAAGGTTTAAAGTTCGATTCTCCCAAACATATAGAATCATCTTACAATATTTAAAAATGACCATGATAAAAAGATAAAAGAGTAAAACATAACAAATATAATGTCACAACTCAAAGTGAGAGTTTCTCTAAAAAAAAAAAAAACTCAAAGTGAGAGTGTACATTTCCCAACAAAACATAAATACTTATCTTCAATCATGCATCACCTTACTCCTACAGAATGTCTATGCCTTAAGCCTGTTAACTGTCAAGTAGTTCACACAGACAATGAAGATGTGTGCATAGTCTCACTTAGGATGAAATGCACATAGAACACGTCGAGATCAACATAGCACTTTGACAATTACTCTGTTAATTAAGACATAAACACTTGGTGGTAAACCTTATTTATACTACTCTGGGAAAACTCTACATTACATACTAGAAATATCTAGAAACATTTATTACAAAGAAAGACCTAGAGACATGGATACTCTACTTCATATGACTAGAATGATCTAGAAACATTATGATTTCCGTAGTGCTTTAATTTATTTAGTGGAGTGTGTAGTAGCCTCCTTATTATTCTGGAGACTTCCATATTATTCTTTAACATTTTAGAGTCTTCCAAATTATTCTTTAGTATTCTAGAGACTTCCATATTATTCTTTTTTCTACCATTTTCTGTAATGATTTTTGAAATATTTAAAAAATTAATTTTATCTTTACCAACTATTATAACTATATACACATCTTACTTTTTATCTTTACTAACTATTGTCCAATTGGCTGTGGTTTATTTTTTGGTAGGGAAACACGTCTCTTGGTTATTATGGTTTCACTAATATGGTTAACTAATATTGGGCGAAAAAATCCTGTCCAGTAGAAAAAGAAATCAAAACACTTGGTACGCATCAAGACAACACTAAAAATCTAAATAAATAGGTGAACGAGATAATTAATGAAAAACATGCATTGCTTAGCTAAAATAATGAAAAAATTAGAACAAAAGCTCTCATGATAGACTCGTGGTTCAGATATGATACATGTGAAAGGTTTTTGCTTAAAAAAAAAAGGGTAAAGGTGGATTGAAGTTCAAACGTTGTTCAGATTTTTAATTGTTTGTTGTACGGTGTCACCTCATTCTTTGAATTAGGTTTTTTAGAGTGAGATACAAATTCATTTTTGACTTGTTAAGAATATTAATATATATGTATGACTAATAGATTTTAAATCAGATAAATCAATTTGTTTATATTAGTGAATGAAAGAAGTATGTGTTTTTTTTTTTGAAGGAAAGGAAGTATGTGTTTAGCCACCCTAATTCCTTAAAATAGTTTTTCGAATTGTAATCCGACTTCATTTTATAAATAACATACTTCAATGTATTTTTAGTCTCTTTATTTTAAAAATTGATTTTTTTTCTCTTATTTAACTTTCTTAGAATTTCGATCTTTCATTTCATTATTTTGGTCATTTTTAAACGATGTGTCTATTCATTTTGATAGATCAATGTTTATTAAACATTTTTTTTATGTTAACATGGATTTTTAGTGCAATCTAATAAGTTCTGACACGTCATAAATGAATATATTATATCATAAAAGATGACCCAAAAATGAGATAAGACCAAAAATTCAGATAAAAGTTTAATAAAGTATCAAAAAACCAATTTTTTAAATAAGGGGACCAAAACTTATTTTCTTAAAGTTTGAGGACCAAAAGTAGATCTCAACTTGAAATTACCGGACTTTACCTAAATGCATATAAACACGTCTCTCTTTACTTCTTCTCTCGCTATATATTGATGAAAGGTATGTATCTTCTCTAGCTAAATTGTGTCTTTCCCTGCGTGTATGCAACCTTATAGTCTCGAAATTTTCCTTCCATTCTCACCAAACATGAAAGGTATGTATCTTCCTACTACAAAATTTTGTGTTAATTTGTGTAGATGATATCACTGACAGTATGATAATTTGGTATCTCTTGCCTATCTTATAACATTTGCATATGCTTGTGTGGTACGTTATGAACAAAAACCAAGTGGAACATGTCAACTGACCCACTAATTAAGGTTCTCCTAATAACTGAGAACATTTTTAGTGACACATTTTCGATAATCTATTTTCTGCATGATCAGCTACCAACTAATTATTTGTAAGTCTTAACAATTATAACCCTCAAAAAAAGTCTTAACAACTATAAAGCAGACACTTCATAGATTTTTTTTGTTGAAGAAGTAAAAAAAACTATATTAAACGAAAAAGAGATCCCAATAAATACAAAGTGTGCTTAAGATTTAAGAAGGATCCAAACAGTATCACAAGAGAAGTGCCAAAACAAAGAAGTGCAAAAACAAAGGCAAAGAAATTATTCATTGATGAATTGTATACCCCTGATTTTTAAAATTGAGTAAGATTCTCTGGATAAATTTAAAAGAAAAAAGAGTCACAAAAGAACTATAAAAATACTATAATAACTAGTTTTTTTAAAAGGTTAAAATTAGTTTTTGCATCCCAACTTCTTCATAAATGTAGAACCATTAACTTATTTTTATTAAACGATCCTACAAATTGAAGTTAATCTAACTTGGACCTAATTAATGATGATCGTATTTTCTTAGAAATTACGTGTTTGGCAACTATGTGATTTTAATCCAAAGAGAAATTGATCAGTATGTCGCCAAAAAATTAAGGACGAGAGTTTTTTCACAAATGACTAGTTATTAACCTTTTCGGCTCATAAGGTTAGGTTGATCAAACTCGATCGATAACCCTAGGAAAAGGTAGATATCCCGCCAGACATTTATCGTCAAAACTACGCTAGGAGTTTAGACACTTGGAGTGACTAAAATACCTCCGACGATAATTAACTATTGTTGTTTCTGAACGAAAGTTAATTGTCGTTGGTTCGTGAACAACAATTAGGAACCATTTCAATTCTGAACCGTTTTAATTCATATGCCACTTGAGCTATTTTTTACGTTTCATTTTATCATTCATTGTCTTTTACTGTTTTTCTTATGCTTCTATGTATATCTCTGCTCTTTGCTATAGATACTAGTTCAACATTTTTCAGTGTGATTATTGATCTTTATTTTGACCATTCCTTATTTTGTAGAGGCATTGGATGTCATAATTTATTTGCTCTTGAATTTCATTTAATTGTTCCCTGATATGTTGGCTTCGCATACTTCTTGATGCATCGAAGTGTCGTTTTAAGAAATTTTTGTTCCCTAATATCTTTAGAGTTTGAAAGTCTAAAAACTAGCACTCCTGCTCATCTATGGAGAAGATGAAATGGAGTGAGAACTCTAAAGTTGTTATAACCCTAGCTGGAACTTAACCTCTACAATTCACTATCAAATTTTCGGACCCTTGGCACCAACATGTGATTGTCCTTTTATGTTACAAGGCCGACCACTACAAGTTGTACCCTTTGTTCATTTTCCTATGATCTGCCCTTATCTTATCCTACATACTCCGTGCATATTCCCTTATATTCCCCGTACTCCAATAATTGGCACCAACTCATAATTCTTACTCCTTAAGCAATGGCCATAAATGGTTTCATGGGTTTGTACTAGTTGTATGACCCAACTAGTGATCCATGACGCTGCATCTTTCCATATCTTCAGCAAAGAAATCCTAATTCGCACTGTAGCTTCCCAGATCTCTAGAGTCATTCCTCATCTTGTATCATCAAACATCCACAACAAACATTAATAGTTCAAAATGATTAATCAACACTAAAAACTAATTAAAACTATAAAATGCTAAATAGACACTGATTAGATGCTTTATGGAATGCATTCACTCAATTTCTTGTTTATTATGGGAGATAAGTGTAACATGATAACCAACTATTTTGCCGGTTCTCAAGCTTCCTAATGAGAGACATAATATTTCCACGAGGATGAAAGTTATAGTTATGAACATCTTCAATCAAATAATAAACGTGTGACCAAGGCCTCATGCCACTCGAAGGCCTCACCAAATGGCTGAGAGTTCAACAAACATATTAGATGTTGTACCACAAGAACTAGAAAAAACCATGAATCCAAATCCCATTAGAATCTCTCAAAAGGTCACCAAAACCCTCTTTACTCGGGTTGCTAGTGAAAGTACCATCCACGTTGACTTTGATATAACCATCAGTCGGTGGATGCCAACAAACATGACGAAGAACAAAACGATCCTCATGTCAAGCAAGAGTGCTAAGATCCAGCAAGATGTCAAACTCAATACTCTATCTTACGTCTATATAAGGGACACATTACTACTAATCAAGATATGTTCATTCACTCATTCAAAACCTCTCATCCACCTCAATCACATATTGACATGGGTTTCGACAAATTCTCCAAAAACGAGACACTTTCTTCCGTCGATCAATCTTTATTATGAGATTTTCTATCTTTATCAAAATTATAGTTCCACCAAACAAAACAATATTAAAGATGTCCATTTCTATTACTTTTGTTATAATCAACCGATTTGTCCTTTTTTATTACGTTTAAGAAATGGGGAGAGGGTTTTTACATCATTTCCCTCATTCCTCCTCCTCACGAGTTAGGATCCCCTCCATTTATAATTCTTTCAATTTTCTCTATTTGGTGAGATAAAGACAAAAAAAAAAATCATAAAATAGTTAATGCAAGTGAGACCCATTTAGTGGAAGCATTTACTATTATTTTATTTTTTTATGTTTATCTCTCTCCAAATTGTATACTCCATTTACAAATTGTATACTCCATTTAATTTGACAAATGAAGAATATCTTTACACCCTCCCCACACGGAACTCATGTCCCAATGATGCCTTTTATAATACAGTAAATTAATTTTATTTTTTTGACAAAATACAGTAAAATATTTTTATAATATAGTAAATTACTATAAGATGCCTTTTATATATTAAAGGTCAAATACCTTTCTGGGTCCTTTAATTTTCATGTTTGTTTCAGATAGATCCTTTAAGTTTCTAAGGTTTCAGATAGGTCTTTTAAGTTTCGAGTTTATTTCAGATAGATCCTTTCTATCACCTCCGTTAAGCCAAAGTTGATCTATCCGTCAAGCTAAAGTTAATCTGGTTGGGGAAAAAATTGATGTCAAGTGTCAGAGAGAACCACCTCACCCACTTAACGGACATATCAGTTTTGCCTTAACGGACGGAACAACTTTGGCTTAACGGAGGTTGACAGAAGTGACCTATCCGAAACAAACTCGAAACTTAAATGACCTATCTAAAACCTTAGAAATTTAAAGGATCTATCTGAAACAAACATGAAACTTAAAGGACCCGGGATATATTTACCCTATAGTAAACCTCGCTTGTCTCTCCTCTCCTATTTCTCCATTTCTTTATTTATATTTGTAAAATATACTACAAGATGCCTTCTTAGACCATCCCTAATGGCCTATTGAAAGTAGGTTTCAATATATTGAATCATTGGAGAGGGGGTGTTGAAAATGAAACAAAACTGAGTTGGAGGAAAAAGATGATGAAGGTTCAACATGTTGAAAGCCTGGCTCGCACAGACACGTGACGTGACGCGATTGCATGAAACAGGCGCGTGTGATGCACGCGCCGACAGGGCGCGTGGGAAACTGTTGGCGCGGAGAGAGAAAGAGAAAAAGGGTAAATGCTGTGACACTTGGCATGTTTTGATTGGCTGCTTGGATTTTTATCTTCTTAATAATTTGGACTCAATTATTTCAATGCAAATTTTATTTTATTTTATTCCAAAATTCGTGATTTTTTTCTCTACAAATAGAGACTTGGATCATTTGATTTAGACACAGAAAAAAAAAACCGAATTTTTCACTCTCTTAATCTTATTATTTGCTTTTCTTGTGAAGTTTTAGTTTTTATTTAAGTGAAATGGATCCCAATAATAATCAATTCAACACCCAAAATTCTTTTGATTACTCATTTAGCTACCAAAATCCCAACAATTATCAACACCCAAATCAATTTCCCAACCAACATCCTCAAAACATGCCTAATTTTGGTTTTGCATTAAATTTCAATCACCCATCCTCTGTTCCAAACAACTTTAATCCATATCATAGATCTATGATGGGATATCCATCTCAAACACCCCCATTTAATGGTTATATGTCAATGATGAATGAAAATGTTCAAAGTGTGGGTGAATATCCTGAATATTCAACACAAATAAATCGTGGTGGAATGACAAGAGCTAATGAACTCACTCCAGTTTCAGAGGATACAACTCATAAGAGCAAGAAAAACTAGCAACCAACATGGAACACTGAACACAATTTGGTGCTAGTTAGTGAATGAATAAAATATGGAACATGCAGTGTTGTCGGGAGAAACCAGACAGGTGAAGCATATTGTGGTAAAATTGTTGAGTATTGTAATGAGCATTGCAAATTCGATCCTCCGCGTGATGTAATTGCATGCCGGAACCGTTTTAATTATATGAGCAAAATAATAAATAAATGGATTGGTGCTTATGAAAGCTTTAAGCGTTTGCAAGGAAGCGGTTGGTCGGAAGATGATGTTTTGACAAAAGCACATGAATTATTTGCATGTGGGAAGAATGTTCAATTTACTTTAAAGGAAGAATGACACGCTCTCCGTGATCAACCACGTTATGGTAGTCAAATGGGAGGAAGTGTTGGGTCAGGAAGTAGTGGATCTAAGAGATCTCACGAGGACTTTGTAGGATCTAGTGCTCGTCCAATGGGTAGGGAGGCAGCTAAAAAAAAAGAAAAAAAGAAAAGCAAGGACGTTGCCTTGGAGGAGGTGGAAAAGGAGTGGGTTCAATTCAAACAAATCAAGGAGCAAGAGATTGAACAATTGAAAGAGTTCAACTTGGTGCAACAGGAGAAAAACAGATTGAAGAAAATGAAACTGTATGTAAAGTTAAGTTCTGAAGGGCATCTCGATGATCGAAAAAAAGAGTTGTTGGAAGAGTTGGAGCGTGAACTGTTTTGAAATTAATTTCAATCAAATATTTGTTTTTATTCAGTCAAAATTGTCAGTGTTGTCTAGTCCCCATTGTTTGCTTTAATTATTGTCAGTGTTGTCTAGTCCCCAGTGTTTGCTTTAATTATTGTCAGTGTTGTCTAGTCCTCAGTAATTGCTTTAAGCTCTCCCATTGATAGTCTTTAGTGTTGTCTAGTCCCCCGTGACTTATTTCACATATTATTTGCTTTAATAATTATGCCAACAGTGTGCCCATTATTTCACATACTATTTGCTTTAATAATTATGTCCACTGTGTGTCCATTATTTCACATACTATTTACTTTAATAATTATCTCCACTGTTTGCTTTATTACAACACAATATACTTATATATAAGGACTCACATCTACTTTCAATTTTACAAATCTCATTCATATCTAATTTCAATTTCACAAATCTCATTCATATCTGCTTAAAAAAAAACTATCAATGGATTACGTTACATCCTGATGATTTTTTATAGTCTTCGGAGAAAAACATGCATTTTCCATTGCATAGAGTCACGAACCATTGATGTGTAACCCTCCCTCTCTACGAATATAAAGTTAGCATTGATGGTAGTTTTTTATAGTACCTCTTTTTATTTTCAATCATCTTTTGGCTGATGCAATCAACTTTATTATGAACAAATATTTCATCTATCAGCCTCGTCAAATAAAAACATAGTCTTAAAAGAAAACCCAAAATTTTATTTCACACGGCAAAATTAAAGTTATAGGACAAAAAACCGTCTCGTTAATATATTCAAGGTTCGTGAAAGTGTTAAGTTGTCCCTACTTAAAACCACTATTTCACCAAGCTTATGGAATCCAAATCATAGAAATTAACCACTATTTAGTGCTTAATTAGTAATCATGTTTTAGCTATAATATTCAGGAATCACACACAGTCATATATTTGTTGGCTCTTCAAACTTTTGACGCATATATTCAATTAAGTAAATCAGACGTTGGTACCTTTTATCTTGTGGTTTGATAATAGCTTGACCCCATTGATTATAGTATAAAGTCAATCAATGTAAAAAGCCATGAAATTTGGATTTGGATTTGGATTTTCTTGCCCCGGTCCGGTCCTGTTTTTACTTTTTGTTCAAGAAATTTCCCAACTATTACTCAAACCCCGAGGAGGACAAATTCAGATTCCATTTTATAGTTTGCATTTACAATATATACTATATATTGGATTGGACCACTCTTGCAATTAGAAATAAGGAATTCTCTTGTTTTTTGCATGTACCATCTTTCCAACTCGAGGAGCTTCATTCATGACTTTATCACTAGAGAAAATATTGCTTCATTCATTCACAATGACTTTATCAATTCTCCCTTTTTTTTTACATTGCCATAAGATTATCTAAGTTTTTATGGAAAAAAAAAGGAATAAATCAATAAATTGTCTCATTAGGAATTTTGAACTACGTAGCTGTAAAAATGCGTTGCGAGGTACAGTGCCAGTTGTGTTGTGGATGTGGCCATTTCAATTCAATTCAATGGGGTCTCATCTCATAGCTGTCAATGTTGTCCCTACTCCAAGAAGTCCAGTCTATGTGTGGTCTCTCTAGTGGGCCCCATTCCATGACCCCAAAAAAGCAACAAAAACAACATTCTCCTGCTTGCACCGGAAGACACTCCTAGACCTAGTACAAGACAGTTGTTTGTTTGTTTTAACATTCTAATTCTAATTTCTCATCAAACTTAATTTCATTCCTCAAATCACTTAGTAATGAATTGTCTATCTCTAAATAATCACATTATTGATCTAGTAATTTCATTCCTTAATTTCATTCTAATATTGCAAAGTTGAAATACTAATCATCTAATTAATGAAAACAAGTTTTTTAACCACATGGGAATCATATTTTGTCCAACAAATTGTGTCTCTAAAATAAGATGGGACCTCCAAGTAACACAAATTCCAAGTTTAACAAATCATTAAAATCAACCATCATGTTCCAAATCATTGTTCACTCCCACACATCAATTTTTTTCTTTCTTGAGTACTCTACATATCAATGTTTTCTACACTTTAATGTACCTATATATTATCCTCAAAGTAGGTATTTTACTTTTTTCCCCACTTCTAATTTTAATATTTTTCTCTTTTGTACTTCCCTCCTTTGTTAGCAACAAAAACTCGTACCAAACACGAAGACAATTTAAAACAATAACATTTGTTTGAAATTACAAGCCGTTTGATCAAAATCAAATAGCTCACATTTTTAACGATCGAATTTGAATCTGTATACACACCGTTAAATGACAAGTCCTATGATTTAGATTGAACGGTCCAAAATATGCAAATGCAACTCATGTGAAAAAACATAATTGTAACCAAAACAAACGAGCAACATCTTCACTATACAAACATTAAAATGCAAATGAACCCAAAATAATGCTATGCCATGTCCTTTTCATTCTGAGTCTCTCTCTGTCACTCAATAAATACAACAAAGGTTGGTAATAAACAAATTAATAACAACAACAAACAAATATGCATGTAATAATATTGGAATAATTTAAAATGTACATATGATATGTGTCAATCAAATATTAGACAGCATTTATATAATACTAAGAAAAAGCAAATAGTAGAAGAAAGAAACTTGCTCCCAAAGCACACTATCCTTTTCTTTCTTTCCCTTCTTCTCTATATATGTAACCTCTTCATACAGTTTTAAATTTCTACATACAAAAACAAAAGTAAAGCATCTTCTCTTCACATTCTCTTTCTTTTCCTTGCAAGTTTCAACCTTTTTTCATTGCTTAAGAGTTTAGTTTCATTAATTAAATCTACTATTGTAACTGTCGGTGTTTTTTCTTGTTCAAAAAACAAACTATTAATGTAGTCAATATGTGTCAAGAGTTCATACTTTTTGGTTCTTATTTGTGTCCTAAATTTGAGCACTTCTTGTTCCTATTTTGTGATGCATGTAAAACTCATGACATGAGTAGTTTATCATTAAGCTCCTCTTTTATTGCATTCAACTGCATAAAACAGAGATTTTGATTAAACCCATTTTCAAAGTTTCTATCTTTTCTTTCTGGGCTTGTTTTGTTTTGTGTGATCAATAACATAACACAAAAAAAGCATTCATTTTGTTCATTCTCTTGTCATTTTTACTGTGAAAAAGAAGTAAAAAAAAGTGATTTTTATTCATCATGAGTTTCCTAACAGGCTCTCCTAAAGGCTCATGGGAACCCATTATGACTGTTAAGACAAATACACAGAGTTATTGGATTAATTGGAGGGTTTTACTTTGTGCTATTTGGGTTTTGCTTTCAATTATTTTCTCATCATTGCTTTTATGGAAGTATGAAAAGCGTATAAGAAATGTCTCAACAAGAAATGGTAGTGGAAGAGAAAGAGAACAAGAAAAATCAGATATTTTGTATGAGGATGAAACTTGGAAGCCTTGTTTGAAAGGAATTCACCCTGCTTGGCTCTTGGCTTTTCGGGTTTTTGCGTTCATTGTGCTTTTGATTCTACTCATTGTCAATGTTGTTGTTGATGGAGGAGAAATTTTATTGTACTACACTCAGTAAGTTTTCATTTTTTTTTTTTTAAATTTTGTTTTAATATTTGGTATCTTTTGGAAGAACATTATGAGTAAGGCCTATGTATATATAACACTATAATTTGTTTTAAGATTTTAACACATGAATTAAGAAATGTAATTAATATTTTGGGTTACAAGAGTTGAAGAGGAGATAATGATAAGGATTAAGAATATAACAGAAAAAATATTAATTAGTATTTCATTGATATTATGAAAAGATATTTAAAATGAGATAGTTTTTGTTGTTACTAAAATGACTTATAATATGAGATGGAAGGAGTAAATAGTTAGTAGTATCAAACTATAATGTAGCTTGCTAGCTGAAGGGACACAATATATTATTGCAATTACTCCCTCTCTGCTTTTGTAGTTAAGGCTTTTGTGATCAATCAATGTGATGCTAATTTGTTAGTTAGAAGTTTTCCTTTTAAGAAAGTTATTGCCTTACATGACCATTAAGCTAATTTGAGCAATTACCATTTATAGCCAGACAATATTTCAACTCTTGCAGTATTAATTAACCATATTCTCAGCTTATTTTTTAGCATTTAATTTGATTTTGATTTTGATATTTTTTTTATGGTTTCTGAAACAAGGTGGACATTTACTTCAATCACCTTTTACTTTGGGGTAAGTATAAAGCTTTCAATTCAATATCTCAGAATAGATTAGTTATGTTACTCTTCTCCATCATATACTATATAAGCTGTTGTATAATTATTGTCCTTTTATGATTGATATTGCAGCTAGGATCAATACTTTCCATGCATGGATGTTACCAACATCATAAGAAATCAAGTGGTGATAATAAGGTTGATAATGTGGATGGAGATGCAGAGCAAGGAATATTTGATGTTCATATACTCCCACAAAGTTCTAATGCATCAGACCAAGAGAAAAATTTGGGAGCCTCCGAAGAAGTTATTGTTCGCCAACATGCTGGAACTTGGGGTTATATTTTTCAAATAATATTCCAGGTACAGTTTTTTCAAATTTCATACATTACTGATTAAACTTCAATGATGGTTGATCTTTTCTTTTATTTTTTATTTTTTTAATCTGCAAATGTTGGTGTATTATTTGCTGTGATAGTATTTTTCTCCTTCATCAGGGATTAGACTCTGACCATTTAATCCATTTCAAGCCTTAGCTCAAACCAAACCAGTTGATTGTATAATTGATTTTAGTTTCTTTACTTGTGAATAGATAAATGCAGGTGCTGCATTGCTCACCGATTGTGTATTTTGGTTTGTATTTGTTCCATTTCTAACCATCAAAGATTACAATCTAAACTTTGTAAGTATCTTCTATGAACTCATTCATTTAGGAAGAAAATAAGAGACTTCAAAACTTGGAAATTAAACCACTTATATTGATTATAGTATTCTTTTGTGGCAGTTGGTAATCATTATGCACTCAATCAATGCTATTTTCCTCATAGGTGATACAGCTTTAAATTGCCTGGTGAGTTCTTGCATTGAGTTCCATTTAATTCTAAACTTCCATTGTTTGTGCTTATTATAGAAATCTTACTCTTCTTCCTTTTGCTCTCTTCAGCCTTTCCCTTGGTTTCGAATGGGATACTTTTGCTTATGGACAGTCACATATGTGATTTTCCAATGGATTGTTCATGCTTGCATTAATCTCTGGTATAAGCCTTTGTTTTTTAGTTTTTGTTCAACTACTTCGAAAAAAACACATTATACATCATTAACATAAGTTTTCTTGTTTTGAAAAACAGGTGGCCTTATCCATTTCTTGATTTGTCATCCTCATATGCTCCACTATGGTATGAACTTTACTCTATTCTCATCATCTTCTGCAAAATTGGTTACGAAAATCTTGCCTCATTTCCATTCTTTAGTTCTAGAGCTTTTATGATGCTTGATTCCTATGAAGTAATAAACTATTGTTAGGACTTCGGATATATAGCTTTGCGTATATACCTAAGTTCATTTGTTGACCCTGTTTTCTATGGCTTGTGATTAATTTCTAGGTACTTTGCTGTGGCATTACTGCATATTCCATGCTATGGTATTTTCACTTTGGGAATGAAGCTGAAACATTATGTCTTGTCAACCCGCTACCCCGACTCATATCAATGTATTAGATGATATTGGCTTGCTTAGGAGTAAACCAAATTATAGCTTCAATTTTCTGAAGAATGAATATAAGGAAGGAGGAATGAAGAGTGAAATAATACTGTTAGCAAAATGAATCACATAATGTTGAAATAAATAGCAATAGATATCTTTTATTTTTAGGTGAAGATTAGCAGTTGAAAAAGGTACAAATACAATTTGGCTAATACTTTCTGCTAATACTTCTCATAGATACGCCATACATGTAATTAGTTATGAATTCTTGTAAGAACTAATCTGACTAAGCACTGATTTTCGTATGATTCTTAAATATCGATAATCATCAATGTCTAATGCATGTTTGGTATCAAGGTAGATTTGTCAAAATTACAGTGAGCTACCCTGATTTCGGCAAATCCTCCATAATACTAAACATGCACTAAATAAACTAACGGAACGTATTTTAACTTTTACTACTTTCGGTCAATGCTTGTAGTATGATAAGCCGAGTTTAAAAAGAGTTATTAATAATAATAATAATAATAATAATAATAATAATAATATTTTGTCTAAACACTTGGAATTTGAAGTAACATTTGGATTTCAACTAATTAGAGTCAAGTCTGATGAACCTATCATCTATATTGGGATGCAAAATAGTCTATGAAAAATTTATGATTTCTCAAGTACTATAACCCACCTAAATATGTGAATACAAATACTGGCAAATTTTCAAATGAAATTGAAAACTTTCTTACTATATTTTACGCTGTATAAATGTTTGATTGTGTCACTAATTTTGAAAATGTGTTTTTTTGTACTATGTTAATTATGTATGGAAATTTTCATTTCTTTGTTTGACTTCTAAAGTACGTTTAGCAGATACTCATGTTTCTAATAACCCTAATGGACATCTTCATTTCTTTGTTTGACTTCTAAAATACATTTAGCAGAGATCACTCATGTTTTGCTTGACTCCCTTTCAGTACTGTGGCAGCTACATTACTTCTAGTGGAATCAATTGCCTTTTTTCAAACTGTCATTTAAAGAAATTAACTTAAAATTAGAAAAGTCGCTCTTAAAATCAAGACAAATTCCATTATCACTGAAATGCAACATTGAAACTTACCATGAAGAAATAAAAAGGTAGCATTAAAATGATCAATTACTAAACGCACTTATAAGCTAACAGAAAAAACAAACATGTCACTATATCAGTTGATATTTGCAAGAGGAGACTAGAAAAGTATCAGGAAAGAGAGGAGTAGAAATAGTCTACAAATATAAACAAATAATAGTTACTATCCAATTTGTGACACTATTATGAACTTCAAATTTACATATGAACAAGATAAAATCCTTTTTTTCTTTTCTTGGGAGTGATCACCGATCACAGCCATCAAGTAGGGAAAAAGATCAGGGGAGTGTTGTCATCAAATATGTTACTCACACAATATGAAGATTCAAACTGCAAACTTGAGCTACTTGATCTCAATCTTGAACAAAAAATTCTTTTATTTTCAATTATCAAGTTCAGCGAGGAAATTTCACATCATACAAATCAGCATTTTTTAAAATAATTTTAGATGGTTCACATATTTCAAATGTGCAGGGTGGTTTATTCAACTTTTGTATATTTTAATAGATTCAACATCGACTAACAATTTATTTTGTATCGACCCAGATCCAAAATCCAACGATTCCACCCATGTGTTGTTTGCTCGTATACATCTATTCAGTGAGAAAAATGTAAGCACAGACAGAAGAAAAGAATGAAGAAAAGAAACTTATACTATACATGAATTTTTGTTACAAAGAATGACAACCCCAAAAAATGATTACATACACAACTGTGATTATTGAAGAAACATCCTAAGATGTGCAACATAATTTGTGGTATAGCAAATACAACATTTGAGTCAAAAAAGAAAAAGCTAATACAACATTAAGGTACAAGTTCTGACTTCTGATCATAAAGAATTGCTTGGTAAGGAACCCATTAAGATGATATTTTCGCCTTGATGTTCCCTTGTTTTCTCAGGCTTTTCTTTCGTAAATAATCCAGAGAGAAACCTAGGTGACAACCCAGAACTCAGTCCCTTGCCTAACAAGTCAAAAGCTCCTTTCGTTCCACCACCTCCCCATTGACTTACTTTGTTAGCAAAACTCCTTGACTTGTTCAGTCTGAGTTGTTCCCCACAAGGACAATTTGCAAGCTTTCTAAAGCAACGTTTATGGAAAACCGACTGACAAGATTTGCACCTTTCAATGTCATCTTCCTGTTGATAATTTAACTTTATAGTATTAAGATTGCCCTTTTTTAATAGATCAAAAGAATTCCAGACTGACAAAAGAGTGAATATGTGGAGGCATTAGAGGATAGGGAAAATATAGTATCCCCATACACCCATTATGAATCCAACTCTAGACTGCAGGAAATTCAATTGACAAGTTGCCAGGTTGGTCATTTAAATGAATCTATTATACCATGAATGATTAAAATAGATTTGATATTTTCGAAAAAAAATAAACCAATAAACCATGCATTTTAGTCCTACATGTCACAAGTCCTTTAAGATGACCAACTTGTGACACTATTTTGTTACATCTGAAAAACATGTGTTCTCAATTATTTTAATAGTAATTGGATGATAAACTGGTATATAAGTTGATTCTTTTAATTGGCAAAATTGGGAGACTTGGTTATGACAAAAAAACAAAAAAGTAATGGAGGGGGCTGCACATAGGTCATGGAGGAGAGAACCATAAGTCAAAATTAAACCTAAATATTACTATACAAGTTGCTTTTTTTCACTCATGTATAGATGAGCGTTATAAACTAACTCATAAATTCAATTATTACAATTAATTTTTCTGAAGCCCTTTCAACAGTTTTTAAATTAAAAAAGAATATCCACAAAATGCATGTGAAGCCTTTTTGCATAGTCTGTATGATCAACTTTTTACATTAAGAGCAATCCAACATACAATTTATTGGGAGCCTAGTTAGAATTCTAAGAAATCATTATTTTTTTCATTTATACACTCATTCTTTTCCTCAACAAATTCTATAATACAGAATCTTAGCACTAACAGATACAAACCTGAAATGGGAAAATGAGAGAAGATGGGTCGCTGCAATCTTGTCGGGCACTACATGGGATTCCCACATCACAGCATACGAGGCATTGATCAGTAATGTGTTCCAGGATTTTCCTCGACACAGTTTCGACCATCACAGGCAGTGCTGCATAACAGATGATATAAATCAGAGACACCAGATATAGGGAATTCCACATAAAGACTTCAAAAGTGATCACTGGTCACAATAAATAGCGTTGCACGGTATTCTGTCAGACGTCTTATTAGAGAACAGTATAAAAGAAGAGGGCATAAATTAATTGGCAATTATGGGCCATAAAACATGCAGGCAATATGCATTGATAGGTACCAGGAAATGAGTAAAACAGGGCACTGAAACTGTATTACCGGGAAATATCCAGACCTGTACCTGATAACAGGTCCTGGATACTGAAAATACAAAGCAGAAAATGCAGAAACCAGAAAAACAAATGGCCAAGGCAATTCGAGAGTGCTAAATCTCTCCCAGAAAAGTCCCAACTATTTCAGCCTAATCTCAGTAAATACCAGCTCCCTCACACTCCCCTTCAGCTGAATCACACAGCCCCTACCATCCTACTGCCAACTTAGTTATTTAGCAGAATGTTGATGGAAACCTTTCCATTATCTCTGTCTGGGCCATTATTCCCTGCGTCAACCTTTTCTTTTTCCTTACTCAGGTTATTATAGGGGTCCTATCATATCATACATGAAGTTACTCAAAATGATACGAGTCCATAATCAGTTAGACCAAGATATCCACATTATTACTAAGACATACTCCTCAAGTCTTATTTATAAGAAACAAAAGACTAATCGCGAAGACCAAGGAAGCATATTCAAAGGAGTTAATGCTAACTATTTTTTAAAAATACCCTGAACACTCATTATAAGAAACCAACTTGCATAAGAACCAAAAAATAAATAGGACTGGAGGTAGACTTTTGCAATAAAAGCGGCAGCCAATCAAAGCAGGGAAAACATGAGGAAATTCGGTAATAAAATCTGACCGATCAGAATGTGAATTTCGGTTTTAAGAGCAAGTATTAGAAACGGCTTAAGATATCATTCCATCAAACCCAAATTAATTTATCAAAGGAAATGTAACACATCTAAGCGGACCAGGAAAGACACAAAAATGTATGAAATAAAAAATAAAATCTAACCAGCAAAGACTCCTTTGGACAGATCAATCAAATCTCTAAGAGCAAAAAAGTCATTGCTTTCAAGAAGATATCTACGATTTCCAACTCCTTTGTTGATAGACCTCTGGAATGGGCAGCGAACATATGGAAGCATTGTTCCTATTTTTTTCCTGACACTCATAACATGAAGCAAGGCTGGGACCTTTGACACAAGGAAGGGATTAACGGCAGTGACACAAAGCATGGGCTGCAGGAGAAATTTCAAAACAAACGGGTTAAAATAAGGGGAAGGAAAAGTATAAGCATGTGTATATTAGTTTGATTGATCCTCTTTTAAGTAACATAAAAGATCTGGTTAAACAACACATATATTCATGTTCAATAAGTCGTGCAATTGTTTTCTATTTTCTACTCTAAAAACTTTATAGGGGTTCCTTTATGATATCGGATTCAAACCCAAAGTTACAAGTCAATGACAGCTAAATCCAATAAGTGAATAAAACAAGGAAAATTAAGCTAACCAATGAAGGCCATAAAATTTAATATTCACAAGGAATTTGCCAATAACAACTTAGCATGCATCAATTTGTATGCACTAGTGTAGTCACTTTTCATCACTTCACAATCTTTGTGCCCAATGTTCACTGTAGAAGCAAATGAACAGCATTCCTTAAAACTAGCAATTACTATATTAGTGTACTAGATTCTACCAAATCTAAGCTTTTTGTACCCAACAAAGAGAAGAGATGGAAACATCACTTTCTAGTTAGCTTACACAAGAGACTTTGGACATAAACATGCATCAGAGAGAATATAGGATGAAAATAGTGTGAAAGCATTAAATCCAAAATTACATGTTCATGTATGGAATCCAGATATGACTTTGCCAGCTGAGAAACAGGATAATGAGTGAAATCCCAATGATGTAAAACCCTTGCTGGCAAGACTGCAGTCTCATTTGTATGGCAAGAAGAGCAGAACAGTTGACCAGTATATTCACAAAGTCGAGGCTTCCCCCAGCCAAATGTCTGTACAAAATCCCAAATTGAACTATTTCCATCATCAAAATGCCTATGGCATCCAGCACATGTGTGATGTTGTGCTTCTAACAACTGCCTCATTGATTTATTTGATGGAATTTCTACAATAAGTGATATGGTCTTCCCCCAAGTGGAAGAGTTTCGAATATTTTCCCCTCTTGTAAAAGAAGACAGAGACACTGGAGAGTTTGACACAGGTGAACTGGGATGGGAATCTTCGGGAGACAAAAACCAAACCAGTGCTCTTGGAGGACTTGAAAAGAACCTGGAACAGAGAATAGACTGTAAACACTCTTGAATGAGAACACTTCTTTTCGCAATAATATCAAGAGATGCACTTCTAAATATCTTTGATTCCTTTTCAACAGAAGACCAAGGCAAAGGTAAAGTCCAGCCTTGCTCGTTAAATAAGGATTTCATACAACGATGAAGAGTTAAGAAATCACGATATCGCTTTTCGACCTCCCACTGATCCTTGCCGCTCCACACTTTTATTTTATAAACAGTGTATTCCTTCACCCCAACCAATCTTTCACTGAAAG
>Ga0099826_10000327_pt1 | contig 21659 bp, 18 predicted proteins | sample Mtrugardesep15_FD_76830 | JGI IMG/M metagenome (GOLD analysis project Ga0099826, IMG submission 76830) | Root nodule microbial communities of legume samples collected from California, USA - M. trunc garden sep15 | ecosystem: Host-associated > Plants > Roots > Nodule | place: USA: California... | reverse complement strand
TAAACGACGATCGCCGCGCCAAGCGCGTCGCAAAGGGCATCAAGCATCACCGTATGAACGCCCGCGCCAGAGGACGCCAAATCACTCAACTGCAAACTCCCACCTGTTTTTCTGGATCAGGCTTATGTTTCTATTGGAATCGTCCAGGGCAGATGCCGAAATGAAACGACAAATTCCGAAAAAGAGACATCAGGGTTCGCCACTTGAAGCAGTCGTGAGGAGAAGATGACGCTCACCCATAGTCGACGTCACACACCACCCGGCAAAGGGGGCCTCGTTTCTGCGGTCATTTCAAGCCGCCCCACCATATTCGTGGCCGATTAAAGGCGGATTAACGCTTAACCCCCTCTTGACCGAAATGATCAAATGCCCGGAAACCTGCAAAACATGTGCAAATGTCCGCCACCCCGGTTTTTTGCTTTCGAAGCTGCCGCGAATCCGCGAAAATGACGATCATGGCCATCAAGCAGCTTTCAGAAACCCTCATCAACCAGATCGCCGCCGGCGAGGTCATCGAAAGACCGTCCAGCGCCACGAAGGAACTTGTCGAAAACGCCATCGACGCGGGCGCTACGCGGATCGAGATCGCCACGGCGGGCGGCGGCAAGGGGCTGGTGCGGATTACCGATAACGGCTCCGGCATGTCACCCGCCGATCTGGAGCTTGCGGTCAGGCGTCATTGCACCTCGAAAATTTCCACGACGCTGGATGACATCCGCACGCTCGGATTTCGTGGCGAGGCCCTGCCCTCCATCGGCTCGGTCGCAAAGCTGACGATCACCAGCCGTCAACAGGGGGCAGAACAGGGTTCGGTGATTTCGGTCACCGGCGGCAAGGTATCGGACGTGCGGCCCGCAGCTTCGAATGCCGGCACCATCGTCGAGGTGCGCGACCTATTTTTTGCCACCCCGGCACGGTTGAAATTCCTGAAGACGGAACGGGCGGAGGCGGCCGCCATCACCGAGGTCGTCAAGCGGATGGCAATCGCCTTTCCGCATATCCGCTTCGTGCTCTCGGGCACCGACCGTTCGACGCTCGAAATTCCCTCGACCGGCGACGACCACCTTGCCCGCATGGCGCAGATTCTCGGCGCGGAGTTCAAGGATAACGCGATCGAAATCGATGCCGGGCGCGAGGACGTGACGCTGACAGGCTTTGCCGGCGTGCCGACCTTCAACCGTGGCAACTCGGCGCATCAATATGTCTTCGTCAACGGCCGCCCGGTGCAGGACAAGCTGCTTTTATCGGCCATTCGCGGCGCCTATGCCGAGACCGTGCCGCATGGGCGCTATCCGGTCGCGGTGCTGTCCATCACGCTCGACCCTGCCTTTGTGGATGTAAATGTGCATCCGGCGAAATCCGACGTGCGGTTTCGCGATCCCGGCCTCATTCGCGGGCTGATCGTCGGCGCGATCCGCCAGGCGCTGACGCGTGACGGCGACAGGGCGGCGACGACGGGCGCCAGCCAGATGATGAACGCCTTCCGTCCCGGCTACAGCCCGTCCGGTCTAAGACTCTCCCCCTCCGCGCCATGGTCCGCCGCCACCTCGCCGTCGCGGCCGCTCGCCGTTTCCGGGGACATGCAATTTGCCGAAGCGGCGCAATCGCGCTTCTCCGACATCACCATGCCGACCGCACGGGCGGAACCTCGCGAGGCTTATGAGGCTTCCCAGAGCCCTTCGCCGGAACCGGTGCTTTATCCGCTTGGAGCGGCACGGGCGCAACTGCACGAGAACTACATCATCGCGCAGACGGAAAACGGCCTCGTCATCGTCGACCAGCATGCCGCGCACGAGCGGCTGGTGTTCGAGGAAATGCGCAATGCCCTGCATTCGAGGCGTCCGCCCTCACAGGTGCTGCTCATCCCGGAAATCATCGACCTGCCCGAGGAAGATTGCGACCGGCTGATGGATCATGCGGCCGGGTTCGACGCGCTGGGGCTCGTCATCGAACGTTTCGGGCCGGGCGCAATTGCGGTGCGGGAAACGCCGGCCATGCTCGGCGAAGTCAACGTGCAGGGGCTGGTGCGCCAGCTAGCCGACGAGATCGCCGAATGGGACGCCGCTTCCACGCTTGCCAACAAGCTGGAATATGTCGCCGCGACCATGGCCTGCCACGGCTCGGTGCGCTCCGGCCGGCGCATGCGGCCGGAGGAGATGAACGCGCTTCTGCGGCAGATGGAAAACACGCCGGGTTCGGGCCAATGCAATCACGGCCGGCCGACCTATATCGAACTGAAACTTTCCGATATAGAACGGCTCTTCGGCCGCAGCTGACGCCTTCATTGAACGGCCGGCAGGCGGGGCTGGCCTTGCGCCGCGCCGAGCTATATAAATTTGGGACATTGGAGCATCCGGATTGTTCAGGAAAACGCTACGCCGTTTCGGACTGGGTGCCCTTGCAGGACAGAGCAGGAGACGAAAACGGATGAACAGATTTGAAGGAGGCGGCAACCGCCTCGCCGTCATCGAATATCTCGACGGTGATTTCCGCATCGTCCAGACCGGCTCGCATGTTCTCTGCGCCGTCACGGGAAAGACCATTCCGCTCGATGAGCTGCGCTACTGGAGCGTGGCGCGGCAGGAGGCCTATGTGGATGCGGCGGCTTCGCTGGAGGCGGAGCGGAAGGCTGGCGGTTTGCCGGCCTCAGTCGGGCTCTAAGTTGATGACCGTGCGTTGTCCCGCAGCAGGCGCGCGCGGCAGTTCACCACCGCCGTCTCGATAACAGTTCCGGCCGCATTGGGATCGTCGAACACCATGTCGATTTCGATCACCTGACTGTTCCACAGCAGCTCTTCCGCCCGGCCGTGATGTCCGTTGAGCCGCACCGCATCCTTGGCGGTCGTCACCAGCTGCAAATTCTCCTTGCGGGCATCCTTGAGGAGATCGTCGATTTCATCATCGCTGAAATGATGATGATCCGGAAAGGAGCGGCTCAGAACGATGTCGCCGCCAAGCGCCTCGACGGTGCGATAGAATTTCGCCGGATCGGCGATACCGGCGAAAGCCAGCACGCGCTTTCCCCTGAAATCCTCCGGCTCCTGCGGCGTGATCGCGGCGACGAAGACGGGTTTGGCGGCCTTTGCCGCCTGCCTCACCAGCGGATCGGCCGCGTGGCCCTTGCCGACCTTCAGCAGTCCGGTCATCTGCCGCATCTGTTCTGCCAGCGGCGCCCTCACCGGGCCGCCGGGCACGAGATGGCCGTTGCCGATGCCGCGCACCGTATCGATGACAACCAGCGCGTAATCCAGCGTCAGGCGGGCGCTCTGGAACCCGTCATCCATGATGATGAGATTGACGCCTTCCTTTACCAGCCGGTGTGCGCCCTCCACGCGTCTGCGCGAAATGACCGTTACCGCCTCGCGCGCCAGGAGAAGAGGTTCATCTCCGACAGCGGCGGCGCGATGGTGCTGCGCATCGACAAGAGTGGTGACGTCAAGCGTGCCGCCATAACCGCGGCTGAGGAAGCCTGGCTTCATTCCGCGTGCGATCGCGGCTCTGGCGATGGCTATCGCCGTCGGTGTCTTGCCTGCCCCGCCGACCGTGAAATTGCCGATGCAGATGACCGGAACGGGAACGTTTGCCCGTTTTGCCGTGCGCATGCGCCGGCCGGCGACCTTGCCATAAAGAAGCGAAAAAGGTGACAGGAGCCATGCCTGCCAACCTGCTTTCTGCCACCAGAAGGGCGGCGCTTCAGAAACCATCTATTCCTGCTCCCGGCCGCGTCGCCCACGGCATTCCGTTCGCTATTCACATCTGGGAGGTTGTTTGCCAGAAAAAACCGTAAATTGCAAAAATGGAATAAACGGCTTTCCACGTCTTGCGGCGGGAAGGACTCTTTTTTCAGCAAAGGACTTGGGCGGGCTGGATTCCGGCACAAGCCCGGAATGACGGAAGCTGGGCTCTTCTTAGACCGCCCGTTCCGGCAAAAGGGCCTCAAGTCCGGTGATGTCGTCGAAACAATAATGCGCATCCGCACCAAGGCTTTCGCGCGAGCCGGTTCCCGTCAGAACGGCGATCCGCAGACCGGCGCCGGCATTTTTGGCCATGTGCAGATCGTGATTATTATCACCGACAACAGCCACGCGTTCCGGCGGAAAACCGATCGCCTCGCAGAAACCGAGAACCATACCGGGCTGCGGTTTGGTGCCGTAACCGCTGTCATAACCCGCTACAAAGTCGATATCTTCTTCGAAACCGAAGCGGATGGCCGTCTGGCGGATGGAGTTTTCATTGTCGCTGGAGGCGATGCCGAGCTTGTAGCCACGCGCCTTCAGCCTTGCGAAAAAAGCCTTGAGATCGGTGACCGGCACGGATTTATCCGCGGCCTCGGTGAACAGCCGGTCGAGGCGTTGCGTCAGTTCGACGACATCGCAGGGCGAACCGGCGGCAACCAGCCCGGCGGCGATTTCCGCCGTGTTGCCGGCGGCGAGCAGGCTGTCGGGCACCACATGGCCGGTGATCGGGTCCATACCGCAGGCTGCGAGAAGCCGGTCGGCGAGTACGGCGTCACCCTTGGCGGCAATCGACGCGAGTTCGCGGTTCACCGGACCCCAGCTGGCATCATAGCCCAAAAGCGTGCCGTCCTTGTCGAAGAGCACAGCGGCGATCGACTGTGCCGCATCAAGTTCGATATCCGCTACCATGAACCGATGGCGCTCCGCGGTTGCAGCTTGGCCGAAACGGTGAGCGGGTTGATATAGGGCTCCAGCGCCTTGACGGTGGAGGAGAGCGCGCCGCGCATATCCTGAATGACCCGGTTGCCGGCGTCGATCATCTTGTAACGCTCATTGTCGTTGACCAGGAGATAATGCACCGCCTTGGCCAGCATCTCGACATCACGGATGATGCGACCACCGCCGGCGCGGATGAGCTTCTGATAGGCCTCGCGGAAATTCTGAACATGGGCGCCCGACAATACGGCGCAGCCGAGCATGGCCGGCTCCAGCGGGTTCTGCCCGCCCTCGGCCGTCAGCGAGCGGCCGACAAAGGCAAGTTCGGTCAGCCGCAGGTAAAGTCCCATTTCCCCAATGGAATCGCCGAGGAAAATATCGGTTTCCGGGGTGATCATGTCATTGCGGCTGCGGCGGGCGACGGAAAGGTTCATGCCCTTCAGCATGGCCTCCACATCATCGCCACGCTCAGGATGGCGCGGCACGATGATGGTCAGCTGGCCGTTGCGCGACTTGATCGCCGCGTGAACCGTAGCGGCTGCCTTCTCCTCGCCGTCGAAGGTGGAGATCGCCGCCCATGTCTTGCGATTGCCGACCTGTTTGCGATAGCTCTCCAGCAGCGCCTCGTCGCAGGGCGGCGGGTCGGTATCGCCCTTGAGGTTGCCCGAAATCACCACAGGCCAGGAGCCGAGATCGCGGAAACGTTCGGCATCGAGATCGGACTGCGCGACCACCAGCGCCAGCTTGGAAAACAGCGATTCCGCAATGTCGTGGCGGGCTTTCCAGCGGTCGAAGGAACGATCGGAAAGGCGCGCATTGACCCTTATCTGCGGGATGTGCCGACGCTCCAGTTCCATCATCGTCACCGGCCAGATCTCAGATTCCGCCGTTATGGCGGCATCCGGCGCCCAATAGGTGAGGAAACGGTTGACCGCGATCTTGATGTCGAGCGGCACATATTGGTGGATCACATCGTCGCCAAGCCGGGTGCGGGTCAGTTCAGCCGAGGTGACGGTGCCGGTGGTCAAAAGCACGAATATATCGCGCTTGCGGATTTCGCGGATCAGCGGGATGAGGGCAAGGGTTTCGCCAACACTTGCGGCATGGAACCAGACGAGCGGGCCACGCGGGCGCTCGGCGCTGGCGTAACCGAAACGTTCAAGCCGGCGGCGCTTGTCTTCCTTGCCTTTTGCCGCCCGATAAGAAAGGTAGGGTCTGGCAAAGGGATAGGCGGCGATACCGGCGATCCGGTAACCCGAAAGAGCGAAGCGTGCGAGACGGCTGCTCATGACATTCTGTCCTTGATCATTCCGCGCAATGCCTGCCCCTGTTCTTGTTGTTGTCGCCGCCTACTTCTTCTTAAATTGCGTCATTTTTTGTCATGGCAAATGAAAGCGCGATCACATTTTCTCGCTCCGTTATTCCCGGCCTGCGCCTCTTGCGCAGGAATCACGGGAAAAACCGCCTTCACCCAATAGTATTACAACGCAAGGGGAAAAGGACTCAAATTTTGTCGTCAGGATTGAGAAGACGGTGCATATGCACGATAAAATAACGCATATGGGCGTTATCAACCGTCATTTGCGCCTTGGACTTCCATGCGGTCAGCGCGGAAGCGTAATCCGGATAGATGCCGACGATATCGAGCGCGTTCAAATCCCGGAACTGAACATCCTGAAGGTTTTCAAGTTCGCCGCCGAAGACGAGGTGCAGCAGCTGTTTCGGTTTGCCAGTTTCCGTCATGTCTTTATCTCTTTCTTAAACGCTGAGAGAGGCCTTCATCTGCGGGATTTCCCGGCAAACGTCAACCGTCAGACAGATGTGAAAACGCTTTCAAAAGTGCAGGCAGCGCATAATCTGCTGCGGCGCACAATGCGGGGTGGTTCACCTCGCGGCGATTATACATCAGAGGTTTGCCATCGAGGCCGACAAGCTGGCCGCCGGACCGCTCAAGGATGAGATCGGCGGCGGCGAGATCCCACTCATGCGAGTTGGCCTTGACCAGCGTTCCATCGATGCGGCCATCCGCCACCATCGCCAGCCGGTAGGCAAGCGAGGGGACGTGCGGAATGCGCTCGACGGTGTTGCGCAACGCTTCCGGCAGGTGCGCGATCGCTTCCGCCGCTGCGGCAAGATGGAAGGTTCCGCCATTGTCACGGGTTGCCGAGATGGCGGCTCCGTTCTTCAACGCCACGCCGCCTTCCACCGCGGTGAACTCCTCCGCCAGCGCTGGCGCGACGAGCACGCCGACGACCGGCCGACCCTCATGGACCACCGCAACGCTGACGCACCAGGTATCCCGACCGCCGATGAAGGCGCGGGTTCCGTCAATGGGATCGACGACGAAGACGGTGGAGCGCGACAGCCTCTCCGTATCGTCGTCCGTCTCCTCGGAAAGCCAGCCATAGTCAGGCCGGGCGGAGCGAAGAATGGTTGCGAGAATGTCGTTGGCGGCATAATCCGCCGCGCTGACCGGCGAAAGCCCGCCATTCTTCCACCAGACCTCGGGGTCCTTGCGGAAGAAACCCAGCGCCGTCTCGCCCGCCTTGCGGGCGGCTCCGAGAATCAGCCTCAAATCGGAGGCCCAGCGGGCCTCAGCCATATCGTTCATTTTGCCGTCTTTTCCGCGCGCCTCAAACGGCGCGCCCGTTTTTCTCTTCGCACTTGCACATAAAGTGCCCGCGAAAACAACCCGCAGGCCGCATCACTTGCCGGCGATCGTCATGCCTTCGATGGCGAGCGTCGGTGCCGCGACACCATATTTGCGGTCGATATCATTGGCAGGCGTCACCCGCATGAACATGTCCTTGAGGTTGGACGCGATGGTAACTTCGGACACGGGGAAGGATTTTTCACCGTTCTCGATCCAGAAACCGCTGGCACCGCAGCTATACTCGCCTGTCAGCATGTTGGCGCCGTGGCCAATCAGTTCGGTGACGTAAAAACCTGACCCAACCTGCGCCAGCAATTCCTGCGGTGACAGATCGCCCGGCTCCAGCGCCAGGTTGGTGGAGGCCGGCGAGACCGAGGTGCCGCCGCGCACGCCGCGACCGTTGGTTTCAAGGCCGAGCTCCCGCGCCGCCGAGGTGGAGAGGAACCAATGCTTCAAAACACCATCCTCGATCATCGTCATCTTCTCACCCCTGATACCTTCGCCGTCAAAGGGACGGGAGGAAGGACCACGCACGATCTGCGGGTCGTCGGTGAGATAAAGGCCCTTTTTCAGAATCTGCTGGCCCATCTTGTCGCGCAGGAAACTGGTCTTGCGGGCAACCGAGGCACCATTGATCGCACCGGCAATGGCGCCGACGAAACCGCGGGCGATACGGGGATCGAACACCACAGTGATATTGCTGCCGGTATCGACCTGACGCGGGCCGACGCGCCGCACCACTTTTTCCCCGGCGCGGCGACCGATCTCTTCGGCTGTATCCAGATCAGCATAATAAAGGCGGCTATCGTAATCGTAGTCGCGCTCCATCTTCGTGCCTTCGCCGGCGATGACGCTGACGGAGCGGCCGAAGCGGCTGCCCATATAGCTGCCGGAAAAACCGTGTGAGGTGACGAGCACGAGCCCGCCCATGCCGCTCGATGCGCCGGCACCGGAGGAATTGCTGACGCCCTTGACCGCCAGCGCCGCCTCTTCCGAGGCAAGTGCCGCTTCCCGAAGCTGATCCGCCGAGACTTCCGTCGCGTCGAAAAGCTGGAGATCGTCATAGGATGTCGCCAGCCGTTGCTTGTCCGCAAGGCAGGCAAAGGGGTCTTCAGGCGAGACTTTCGCCATGGCGACGGCCCGCTCGGCTAGGGTCTTCAGATTGAAGCCTGGGTTGGCCGAAACACTCGCAACCCGGCGGCCAACGAAGACACGCAGGGAAAAATCGTCACTTTCGGAGGATTCGGTACTTTCCACCTTGCCAAGCCGCACGCCGACCGATTGTGAACGGGAGCGGACGACAACGGCATCCGCCTCATCCGCACCGGCGGCACGGGCGAGATCGACAAGCTGGCTGGCGCGATCGAGAAGTTTGGAAGAATCTATTTCTGAGGACATGAGTTGGCCTTTCATTCCTGTTCCATTTATTGTGCCGAGAACCCCGCATCAAGGGCGAAACGCCGCTTTCTCCATTCAGACGGCTCCATCGCCACCCTATTTGAAAGTCCGCCCGCATGACCGAGCACGACGCTCTCTTTTCCGAACCATTGCTGCTTCTGGCCGGCGCGGTCATCGCGGCCTCCGTTTTCCGCAAGCTTGGGCTTGGCACCGTGCTCGGTTATCTGGTGGCCGGCATCATCATCGGGCCGTTCCTGCATCTCGTTACAGATGCGAAGGACATCTTCAATGTCTCGGAACTGGGCGTCGTTTTCCTGCTCTTCATCATCGGTCTCGAACTGAAACCCTCGCGCATCTGGCAGATGCGGCGCGATATTTTGGGCCTCGGGCTGGCGCAGGTGCTGGTGACGGGTAGCGCGCTGGCGGCGATTGCCTGGTGGGCGGGGCTGATCGACGCGCGGGGAAGCGTGGTTGCGGGTTTCGGCCTTGCGCTTTCCTCCACCGCTTTTGCGCTGCAGATTCTGGAAGACGACGGCGACATGAATACGCGGCACGGCAACCGTTCCTTCTCGATCCTGCTGTTTCAGGATCTTGCCATCGTACCGCTTCTGGCGCTCGTGACCATTCTCTCCAACCGGCCGGATGTGCCGACGGATTCGATGGCTTACGATCTCGTCGCCTCGGTCGTTGCGGTGGCAGGCATGGTGCTGGCCGGACGCTTCCTGCTGACGCCGATGTTCCAGATCATCGCCCGCACGGGTGCGCGCGAAGTGATGATCGCGGCCGCCCTTTTTGTCGTCATCGGCGCGGCCGCCATTATGGAGATGGTGGGCCTGTCGATGGGCATGGGTGCGCTGCTGGCAGGGCTGATGCTGTCGGAATCTTCTTACCGGCATGAGCTGGAGGCCGATATCGAGCCGTTTCGCGGGTTGTTCCTCGCGCTGTTCTTCATGGCCATCGGCATGTCGCTGCATATCAATATCGTCTACGAGCACATCGTCCTCATCCTGATCGCCGTGCCTGTCATGATGGCGGTGAAGGCGGCCCTGATCTATGGCCTTTGCCGCATTGCCGGTTCGTCGCGTTATGCGTCGAGCCGCATCGCGCTGCTTCTGGCGCAGGGCGGCGAATTCGGTTTCGTGCTTTTCACCACGGCCGCCGCGTCCGGCCTGTTTCCGCAGGCCACGGCCTCGATCCTCGTCGCCGTCGTCACGCTCTCCATGGCACTGACGCCGGTTCTGGCGGTGATTTCGCGGCGGCTGACCGCGGAGGATGCGGAAGAGGACAAGCTGGAAGAGGATTTCGACGGGGCGGGTGCGGATGTGCTGATGATCGGCTTTTCCCGCTTCGGCCAGATCGCCTCGCAGATCCTGCTTGCCGGCGGCCGCGACGTGACTGTCATCGACAGTTCCGCCGACCGTGTGCGTCAGGCCGCCCGTTTCGGGTTCCGCATCTTTTTCGGCGATGGCACCCGCAAGGATGTGCTGATCGCAGCCGGTATCGAACGCGCCGATCTGGTGGCGGTCTGCACCCACAAGAAGGAGGTCACCGACCGTATCATCGACATGATCCAGTCGGAATTTCCAAGCGTGCGTATCTATGCCCGCTCCTATGACCGCATTCATTCCCTCGACCTCAGGAAAAAGGGCGTGGAATATGAAATCCGCGAGACGCTGGAATCCGGCCTGCTGTTCGGCAGGCGCATTCTGGAAGGGCTGGATATGGACGCTGAAAGGGCACTCGCCATTTCCGACGACATCCGCGAACGCGACGAACAGCGACTGGAGCTTCAGGCCGTCGAAGGCCTCGCGGCCGGACGGCAGATGCTGCACAACAAACCCGTGCGCGAAGTGAAGCCGGAACCGCTGATGAAGCCGAAGAACAAGGCGGAGAAGCGGGAGGAGGAAGAAGAGGATATGGAGGAAAGCGAGACGGAAGTTTTACTGTAGTGTCAAATAAGCGGTCCCCGCTCGGCTTCCTATTCAGGGTGTAACGCTCAAGCCTCCACGCCCTGCCCGCGGTGAAACAACTCCACCTGCATCTCGATCTGGCGTTTCAGATCATCCTTGATGCCGGCCGACGCATTGAGCACCTCTTCCGACTTCAAAAAATCCAGCACGCCGAAACGGTGCACTGGCGGGCGCAGGAAAATGTGTGGCGGGCGAAGCCTCAGTTTCAGGGCAATCGCCGCCTGCATCATCAGTTGGCTAGCGCCGAACAGGCTATCCAGCCGGTTCGGCATGGTGCTGCCGTCGCCTTCCGGGCCGCCGACCACATCGACGCCGATGACGATATCGGCGTGTTCAAGCAGATGCTCATAAGGGACCGGATTGAAGATGCCGCCATCGATCATGATGCGGCCATCGATACGAACAGGCATGAACAGCGCCGGTATGGCGGCCGATGCGGCGAGCGCCTGGATGATCTCGCCGCTTTCCACCACCACTTCGGTCTGGGCGTAATAATCTGTCGTTATCACCTTCAGCGGGATGGCAAGCTGCGAAAAATCCTTCGGTAAGGCTTGTGGCATCAGGGCATGAAGGATGAGTTCGAGATTGAACTGGCCGAGGCGAAAACCGTGGGCGGCATGGCGCATCGATGCCGGGCCGAGGCTCCAGAGCCGGTGTGCGACCGAGCCCTTCCGGCCCATGAGTTCAAGCGTATATTCGCGGATTTCGCGGCCCGACATGCCGGCCGCCATGCCCGCGCCGATGATGGAGCCGATGGAGGAACCGGAGAGCATCACCGGCCGGATGCCGAGTTCGTCCAGCGCCTCGACGATGTTGATGTGGCAGATGCCGCGGGCACCACCACCGCCGAGCGCCAGTCCGAATGTCGGCTCGTGGCCGCTGCCGCCAGCGCCCTTGAGGACGTCCTCCCCCGCGCGGACGATCGTGACGCTGTCGTTGCCAGCCTGCTCCATGCGAAACACCCTAAAAGATTACCACGGCAAAGGCTCTGCCTATTGCGCAAACAAGACAAGACCGTGGCATGACGGGAAGTCTCCCGTCAGGGCTCGTAGCGGTAGAAATGCATCTTCGTGTCACCGAAAATCCGGCTTTCGAGCAGCTTGAATACCGGCTCGACCGTGACCGTCACGTCGCCGCGCTCTTCCAGGATGGCGAGCGCGCCTGATGTCAGCCAGCCGCCGCCATGGGCTGCCGCAAAAGCCTTCTCGCCATGGCCATGGCCATAGGGCGGATCCGCGAAAAGAAGATCGAAGGGCTCGATATTGTTGACGCCACCCAGCTTGGTGGCGTCACGCCGCAGGATGCGGGCGCGGCCATGCAGGCCGAGCGCATCGATGTTTTCCCAGAGCAGTCCCCTGCCCTCGACGCCGTTTTCGACGAAGAGCGCCACCCGACAGCCGCGCGACAGGGCTTCCAGCCCCACCGCGCCGGTTCCGGCAAAAACGTCCAGCACGCGCGTACCGTCAAGACTTTCCGGATAGGCGTGGCTCAGGATGTTGAAGAGGCTTTCCCGCGTCCTGTCGATGGTTGGACGAATGGAATTCGATTTCGGCGCGGCCAGTGTCCGGCCGCGGAACTCACCGCCTACGATCCGCATTACGTGTCATTCCCCTGCCACCAGAAGGTTTGCCACCCGGGCCTTTGCCGCCCGGCTTACCGCCGCCGGGGCCATTGCCACCGGGGCCTTTACCCTTGCCCGAAAAACCGGAGCGTTCGCCACGGTCGCCTGACTTGCCAAAGGACGGCTTGCCCGATGCGGGCCTGCCGCCGGGTTTACCGCCTCTGGGCTTGTCGCCGAAAGGCCGGTCACCGCGCGGACGATCACTGCCGGGACGATCTCCCTCTTCGCGGGGCTTGTCACGGAACGGGCGTTCGCTGAATGGCTTTTCGCCACGCGCGGTACGATCGCCAAAACTCTTCTCGCCACGCGGACGGTCGCTACGCGGGCGATCGCCGTCTTCGCGAGGCCGGTCACGGAACGGACGGTCACCGAAGGGTTTGTCGCCGCGTGCGGGGCGATCACCGAAGCTCTTTGTTCCGCGTGCAGGTCGATCCCCACGGGGGCGATCGCCGTCTTCGCGGGGGCGATCCCGGAATGGCCGGTCGCCGGAGGGTCTGTCGCCAAAAGGTTTGCCGCCGCGTCCACCGCGATCGCCAAAGTTCTTTTCGCCGCGGCCAGGACGGTCACCGCGTCCGCGGCCACCTTCTTCTTCACGGGGGGAGTCCGAACGAATCCACTCGCCTTCGGCGTCAGCATGCCGCACGACGTTACGGCGGGCTTCATCCTGCGCAGACGGCTTCTTGAACAGGCTTTCAGCTTCAGCGCGGGCTGACGACTTGCGTTCCTTGCCATCGCGGGTGGGCTTTGCGCCAGGTGCCATCCAGACATTGGCGGTGCGGCTGGTGCCGGCGGGCGGGCGGGGGCGACGATCATCGCCCTCGTCGTCATTGCGGCCTTTGCCACCGAATTTTCCGGCAGGCTTGGCGCCAAACTTGCCAGCGGGCTTGTCGCTGCGCTTGGTATCCAGACGGCCGAGCGCCTTTTCGCGGCGGTCTTCCGGCTTGCCGGCTGCTTTTTCAAAACGCGGCTTGCCCTCAGGCGCGTCGCTCTTTGCCCATTCGGACTTGGCGCGCTTAGCCGGCGCCTCTTCCTCATCGTCGACAGATGTATTGTAGATCGGCGCGTCGAAATTGGCGCCGGCCTCTTCGATCAGGCGCGGGCCAAGCTGGTCACGCAGCATGCGGCCGCGCACTTCCAGCACCTTGCCCTCGGGCAGATCACCCAGCTGGAACGGGCCATAGGAAATGCGGATCAGGCGGTTAACCTCAAGACCAAGCGCGCCGAGCACGTTCTTGATTTCGCGGTTCTTGCCTTCGCGCAGACCCATGGTGATCCAGACATTGTGGCCCTGGGTACGGTCGAGCGTTGCGTCGATCGCGCCATAAAGCACGCCGTCAACGGCAATGCCGTCCTTCAGCTTGTCCAGTGCTGCCTGATCGACCTCGCCATGGGCGCGCACGCGGTAACGGCGCAGCCAGCCGGTGGTCGGCAGTTCCAGCACGCGGGAAAGGCCGCCATCATTGGTGAGCAGCAGCAGGCCTTCTGTATTGATATCGAGGCGGCCGATGGAGAGCACGCGCGGCAGTTCACCCGGCAGATTGTCGAAAACCGTCGGGCGGCCTTCCGGGTCGGAATTGGTCGTCACCAGACCGGCGGGCTTGTGGTAAAGCCAGAGGCGCGTGCGCTCCGCACCGCGAATCGGCATGCCGTCCACTTCGATCTTGTCTGACAGCGTGGCGTTGACCACCGGCGTATCCAGCAAGACGCCGTTCAGCGACACGCGGCCTTCCATGATCATACGCTCGACATCGCGGCGCGAGGCAACGCCGGCGCGCGCCATGATTTTCGAGATACGCTCGGGCTTGCCGGCACCAACCACTTCGGCCGTGGCGGCAGAAGCGGGCGCAGCCTTGGCTTGCGCCGGTTTCTTTTCACGCTCTGCAGCGGGTTTGCCGGGGCCTTTCGGCTTCCTGTCGCCGCCAAAAGTTTTGCCGCCGTCACGCTTCGGCTTGTCTTTAAAAGTCATTTGCTATTTGCCTGTTGTTTGGGCTGTCCTATCAGGTCCAAGCACAAGGGTTAAGAGGAAATTGAACCGCAATGGCCGAAAGGACGCATTTCATGGAACTGGCGCTTGTCGAAGCCCGTTCCGCCGGCGAGCGGGATGAGGTTCCGATCGGCGCCGTGCTTGTTCTGGATGGCCGCGTCATTGCCCGTTCCGGCAACCGCACCCGTGAATTGAACGATGTGACCGCGCATGCCGAAATCGCCGTGATCCGCATGGCCTGCGAGGCGCTGGGACAGGAACGCCTGCCCGGTGCCGATCTTTACGTTACGCTGGAGCCCTGCACCATGTGCGCGGCGGCGATTTCATTTGCCCGTATCCGCCGCCTTTATTACGGCGCGCAAGACCCGAAGGGCGGCGCTGTGGAGAGTGGCGTGCGCTTCTTCAGCCAGCCAACCTGCCACCATGCACCGGATGTCTATTCCGGACTGGCGGAAAGCGAAAGTGCTGAAATCCTGCGGCAATTCTTCCGCGAGAAACGTCTCGACGACTAAGCGGCCGGCGGGAGGCACAAGCTTTCCCGCAGGTCCATCAGCCCGTCATTTTTGTCAGAAGGGGTTCCACCAGCTCTTGCCGGTGTTGGCGACAGCCGCTTCTTTCTTGCGGCGCTTTTCCTTTTTCTGCTCTGGCTCACCGAGATCGGTCAGCTGATCCTGCGGAACGCTGCGATATTCAGCCGGCGGATCGGTCAGGAACTTGCGCTGGGCATTAACGACGGAACCGCCCTGGGCATCGGCCTTGGCCTTGCGGAAGGCTTCCCACTTCTGGCTTTCGGTCATCTGGCCGGCAGTGCCGTTGCCGGCGAGCAGCGGTGAGCGGTAATGCGGGTTGTTCTTGTTGGCATCCGCCTCATCGCGCAGACGTTCGCGGGTTTCTTCCGGCGATTCGACCCATTGCGGGTTGTTTTCGCGGCTGGCCATGTTCTGCTGCGGCGTGGTCAGCTGTTCGGCACGGGCCTGGGCGGGAACGACGAGACCCGGACGGGGGCCGTATTTCAGGTTGCGCTTGCTCTGGTCGCCGGTGATCGAGGTCGCGTTGCCGAGATCGTCGACGAGCTGTTCGGCCGCCGTCTTGCCCGTACCATAGGTTGGGCTTGTGCAGGCGCCCAGCAGCACGCCTATCGTCGTGACACCAACAACCGTGCGAAACATGCCCAAACCCTGCGCATTACCCTGCATCGTCTTCATTGAAACCCTTCCAGCCGTCCGTCCCACTTCGCCAGACATCGTCTTTCGGCAGGCGGCAGCCCGCATTGCCGTGCAAATCCGGCCATTTTCAGGCAGGTGTACCGGATGAAGAGGCAAAGCGCAATTCATCCGGCCATTTTCATTACTTGAGTGCGGCAAGCTCCCGCAGTGCCGCCGCATCGCGGGCCGATACGTCGGGATATTGCGGATCGGAGCCGACATCGGTGGTGATGCGCCACGAACGGGCGCATTTCACGCCTTCCGCCAGCTTCTGCTCGACCACGACCTTCGCCACTTCCGGCAAGCGGAAGCCATCGGCCGGGCCCTCATCGCCCACCACCGTGATGGCGGAGGTGATGCAGATTTCGGCAAAGTCCTGTCCTGACAGCGCCGCCAGAAGATCGGCATCGGCAATGTGGACGACCGGAGCTGCCTCAAGCGAGGAGCCGATACGCTTTTCGCGGCGCTCGACTTCCAGCGCGCCCGTCACGACGGTGCGGACCTTCCGGATTTTTTCCCACTTGGCTTCCAGCGCGTCGTTCTTCCACTCCGCCGGGATTTCCGGGAACTGGGCAAGATGCACCGATTCCGCATCCGGATAGCGCGACAGCCATGCTTCTTCAGTGGTGAAGGGCAGCATGGGTGCGAGCCATGTGACGAGGCAATCGAACAGCTTGGCGATGACCGACAGCGATGCGCGACGCTTCAGCGACGACGGCGCGTCGCAATAAAGCGTGTCCTTGCGGATGTCGAAGTAGAAAGCCGACAGCTCGACATTGGCGAAATCGATCAGGGCGCGGGTGATCTTCTTGAAGTCGAAGGCGTCGTACCCGTCGCGCACAACCTTATCCAACTCGGACAGGCGGTGCAGCACCAGCTTTTCCAGCTCCGGCAGATCGGCATAGGCGATCTCCTCGCCATTGTCGTGCGCGAGCGTGCCGAGCATCCAGCGCACCGTGTTACGCAGCTTGCGGTAGGCATCGATGTTGGTCTGGATGATGGCCTTACCCAGACGCTGGTCTTCCCAGTAGTCGGTCGTCATAACCCACAGGCGCAGAATATCCGCGCCGGACTCTTTCATCACGTCCTGTGGTGCAACCACGTTGCCGAGAGACTTGGACTGCTTGCGGCCCTGCTCGTCCATGGTGAAGCCATGGGTGACGACGGCGTTATAGGGCGCGCGGCCACGCGTCGCGCAACTTTCCAGCAGCGACGAATGGAACCAGCCGCGATGCTGGTCGGAGCCTTCCAGATAGACATCCGCCGGCCACTTCATGTCCGGGCGGTCTTCCAGCGTGAAGGTATGGGTGCAGCCGCTATCGAACCACACATCAAGGATGTCCATGACCTGCTGCCACTTGGCATGGTCGTGGTCGTTGCCGAGGAAACGTTCCTTGGCGCCTTCGGCAAACCAGGCATCCGCACCTTCAGCCTCGAAGGCCTCGAGGATGCGGGCGTTAACGGCTTCGTCGACCAGAACCTCGCCCTGCTCGTCGGCGAAGACCGCAATCGGCACGCCCCAGCTGCGCTGGCGCGACAGAACCCAGTCGGGCCGGCCTTCGATCATGGCGCGCAGACGGTTCTGGCCGGAAGCCGGAACGAAGCGGGTCTGGTCGATGGCGCTTAGTGAACGCGAACGCAGCGTCGTGCCGTCGCCGAGTTCCTTGTCCATATAGACGAACCACTGCGGCGTGTTGCGGAAGATCACCGGCTTCTTGGAGCGCCAGCTATGCGGATAGCTGTGCTTCAGACGACCCCGCGCAAACAGGTTGTTGGCCGCGATCAGCGCCTTGATGACGCGCTCGTTGGCATCGCCCTTCTTGCCGTTGTCGTCCATGACGCGGGCCGCACCACCTTCGGCCGACGGGCCGAAACCGGGGGCGTCTTCGGTGTAGAAACCGGCGTCATCGACCGGGAACGGGATTTTGGTATCGATCCCGCGTGCTTCAAGGGTGCGGACGCTATTCGTCCAGGCATCAAAGTCCTCGCGGCCATGGCTTGGCGCGGTGTGCACGAAACCCGTACCGGCATCGTCGGTGACGTGATCGCCATCGAGAAGCGGAACCGGGAAATCGTAGCCGAGTGATGCCAAAGGATGGGCGCAGGTGATGGCCGCCAGTTCTTCGCTTTTCACATCGCGAACGAACTTGAAGGTCAGCTTCGCCTTGGCTGCGGCCTCGTCAGCAAGTTTCCTGGCGAAGATCAGCTTTTCGCCCGTCTGCGGGCCAAAATCATTCTGCGCGCTTTCGACTTCGAAAAGGCCATATTCGACCCGCGAAGAGAACGCGATGGCGCGATTGCCGGGGATGGTCCACGGCGTGGTCGTCCAGATGACGACGGAGACGCCGGAAAGAGCGGGCGCAGCATCCTTCACCGGGAATTTCACCCAGATCATGTCGCTCTCGACATCGTGGTATTCGACTTCGGCTTCCGCCAGCGCCGTGCGCTCGACGACCGACCACATGATTGGCTTGGAACCGCGATAAAGCTGGCCGCTCCGGGCGATCTTCAGCAGCTCGCCGGCGATGCGGGCTTCGGCGTGGAAGTTCATCGTCGTATAGGGGTTTTCGAAGTCGCCCTCGATGCCGAGACGCTTGAACTCTTCCGACTGAACCTTGATCCAGCCGGCCGCGAAGTCACGGCATTCCTTACGGAACTCGTTGACCGGAACCTCGTCCTTGTTTTTGCCCCTGGCGCGGTAGGCTTCCTCGATCTTCCATTCGATCGGCAGGCCGTGGCAATCCCAGCCGGGCACGTAATTGGCGTCGAAACCGCGCATCTGGAACGAGCGGGTGATGACGTCCTTCAGGATTTTGTTCAGCGCATGGCCGATGTGGATGTTGCCGTTGGCATAGGGCGGGCCGTCATGCAGCACGAATTTCTCGCGGCCGGCGGCGGAAGCGCGCAGCTTCTTGTAGAGGCCCATATCCTGCCAGCGCTTCACCGTTTCCGGTTCTTTCTGCGGCAGGCCGGCACGCATCGGAAAATCCGTCTGCGGCAAATAGAGGGTGGTGGAATAGTCCAGTTTTTCTGCGGTGTCGCTCATAATCGTACCGTTGTTGCGCGCCGTATCAGTCGCGCCATCTCAATTGCAAAGAGGGCAAATTCGGAAAGCGCCATGCCATATGTCACATGTCATGTAAGCGCCAAAATCCCGGACCTTCCGGCTCTCTCAGAGCGGGCGGAAGGCCGGGCCAATAATTCGGCCAATCTGAATTGCAAATTTCAACCGGTATTGGGACATGGACGGTTGTTTATGCGGTTTCCCAGCAAAAAGGAAGAGAAAAGCGACGGCAAGGCGCAGCCGGACGAACACGATCAGAACGCGATCTTCGCGTCCAGCTGGCTGATCGGACGCACGCCTGATAGCATCGCCCTCGCCTCTTCTTCATCACGCCTGATCTGGGCGACAAGCGGATCGAGCCCGTCGAACTTCAGCTCGTCGCGCAGGTGCCCGAAGAAGGACACCGAACACACTTCCCCATAAAGATCGCCCGAAAAATCGAACAGGAAGGTTTCGAGCAGCGCCGCACCGTTCTCCGTCACCGTCGGGCGGTAGCCGAAACTCGCGACGCCATCGTGGATCGAACCATCGGGGCGACGGAACCGCACGGCATAGATGCCCGCCTTCAGCTCCGTCTCCGGCGCCAGCGCCATGTTGGCAGTGGGGTATCCCAATGTGCGGCCGAGCTTCTGGCCGCCGATGACCTCGCTCTCCACGGTAAAGCGATAACCGAGCAGACCGGCGGCACCCGCCACATCGCCCTCACACAGAAGCGAGCGGATACGGCTTGAGGAAACGACATCCGACCCCTCGTCGCGGAAGGCATCCACCAGCGTCACGTCGAAGCCGTGACGTTTGCCGGCTGCCATCAGGAATGCCGGACCGCCCTCGCGGCCCTTGCCGAAATGGAAATCAAAACCGGTAACGACAGCGCTGGCACCCAGCCAGTCGACCAATATGGACTGGACGAATTCGTCCGCCGAACGCTGCGAGAACTCCCGGTCGAAGGGATATTCGATGACGGAGCGGAAACCGATCGCCTCGAGAATGCGGGCTTTCAACGGCGCGGGCGTCAGACGAAAGACAGGTGTATCAGGACGGAAGACGGACCGGGGATGCGGCTCGAAGGTCAGGACCAGGGCGGGAACACCGCGGGCTTCCGCCAGTTCCAGAGCACGGTCCAGCACGGCGCGGTGGCCACGATGCACACCATCGAAATTGCCGATCGCGATAACGCCACCGCGAAGAGCTTCCGGCAACGGCTCTTTTTTTTCATTGCGATGAAAGACGGTCATGGCAGTCGATCCAATTTTTACGCCAGCTTAGGCCAGACGTTTTTAGGCAAGACTTTCTTAGGCAAGACGGGGCATCCACCAGCCGGGAGCAGCACCCTGCCCCTTCAGATAGGCATTCAGAAGCGCCTCGTCCGTCTGGCCGTTCAGCGTATATTCAGCGGCGTGAATGCCGCCGCTGATATAAAGAAGGTTGAGGCCACTCGCGATCGCACCCTTCACATCCGTCGGCATGCCGTCGCCGATGGCCAGCACACGATCCTTGGCGAAGGCGCCGCGCACGTCTTTGGCCGCCGCAAGGCAGGCTTCATAGATCGGCGCATGCGGCTTGCCGGCAATGCGGACTTCGCCGCCCAGCTGTTCGTAATAGGCCGCCATTGCGCCGGCGCAGGGGATGATGCGCTCGCCGCGCTCCACCACCAGGTCGGGGTTGGCGCAGATCATCGGCACCTCGCGGGCGATGAAGCCCTTCAGCATTTCCGTATAATCTTCGGGCGTTTCCGTCTCGTCATCGAAGAAGCCGGTGCAGACCAGGGATTGCGCTTCCGCCTCGCCGACCCGTTCGACATCGAGACCTTCCAGCAGCGGCATGTCCCGCTCGGGGCCGAGCAGGAAGACTTTTTTCGGGCCTTCGGCGATCAGGCCGCGGGTGACGTCGCCGGAAGTGATGATACGGTCATAGGCCTCGTCAGGCACGCCGAGAACACGCAGCTGGGCGATGACGCCTGGGGCCGGGCGCGGCGAATTGGTGATGAGCACCACCGTCTTGCCCGCCTTGCGCGCTTCATGCAGTGCAACAGCCGCATCCGGAAAGGCGCTGACGCCATTGTGCAGCACGCCCCAGACATCCGAAAGAACAACGTCGAACCCATCAGTGATTTCGCCGAGGGTGAGAATGCGATGGGCCATGATGTGCTTTCCGGGTGCGAAAAAAGAGTGTGCGTCACATCGCAAAGCGGGACGCCGATGGCAAGGAAAAAAGCGGTGCCGGGCCTGCCTGCGGCCTACCGGCCACCATCCGACCATAAAACCCCGCTATGCCGAAAACGAAGACTGCCCGCAAAGAGCGGTTTGCCCGCACCTCGTCAGCGCGTGGAAATTTTCTGTCATGGAACGCTGGTAACCATAGGCCGTGAAATTTTTCCGGCAGCGCGTTCTTGACTCCGGGAGAGCGCCTCCTTATCTCGGCTCTGCTGGCACTCCAACAAGGGGAGTGCTAACACCCATCACGGGGACCTCCAAAAGGTTCCTGAAGTCATTTGATCGAGGGATTAGGCAATGACAAGCACCAATTTCCGTCCGCTTCATGATCGCGTCGTCGTTCGTCGCGTTGAGTCCGAAGCAAAGACCAAGGGCGGCATCATCATTCCCGATACCGCCAAGGAAAAGCCGCAGGAAGGCGAAATCGTCGCCGTCGGTTCCGGCGCGCGCGATGAGGCCGGCAAGGTCGTCGCTCTCGACGTCAAGGTTGGCGATCGCGTTCTGTTCGGCAAGTGGTCGGGCACTGAAGTCAAGCTCGACGGCGAAGACCTTCTGATCATGAAGGAAGCCGACATCATGGGTATCATCGGCTGATTTTGCCGAACCCATCGTTTCCTTAAACTTCAAGCCGGATCAGTTCCGGCCGTTCGAAACCAGGAGTTTTGAAAATGGCAGCTAAAGAAGTCAAATTCGGCCGCTCAGCGCGCGAAAAGATGCTCAAGGGCGTCGACATTCTTGCCGATGCAGTGAAGGTAACCCTCGGCCCGAAGGGTCGTAACGTCGTTATCGACAAGTCCTTCGGCGCTCCGCGCATCACCAAGGACGGCGTTTCCGTCGCCAAGGAAATCGAACTGGAAGACAAGTTCGAGAACATGGGC
>Ga0099826_10000326_pt1 | contig 21674 bp, 6 predicted proteins | sample Mtrugardesep15_FD_76830 | JGI IMG/M metagenome (GOLD analysis project Ga0099826, IMG submission 76830) | Root nodule microbial communities of legume samples collected from California, USA - M. trunc garden sep15 | ecosystem: Host-associated > Plants > Roots > Nodule | place: USA: California... | reverse complement strand
GTCTACCTTGCACAATTTAGGTAGTACCGTGAAACGTCTTAAAGAAAGCGACCTGGTCGTGACTCACCCCGGTAATAGTTTCAAAGCTCTCTCGTAATTTTTAAAATCCAAAAACAACAAAACCTTTGCAGGTGATGACTTGTCCTTGAGTAGCCATCGAAATGGAATAGAATTTTCTTTCTAATGATACGCACGATCAAAAGTATGAAATGAAATCACATGAAAGAGACAAATCCCAAAATTTTTTTTCTAATGATAGTATTTTGGAAACATATCGTATTCTAGAGAGTCTGTTGAACTTTTAAATAGATTTGATGTGATGTGATATACTCGAAAAAAAACAATCTTTTATATTTATCGAATAATTAATGTATCTGCTCGCATTTATATATCATATATATTAATTATTCAATAAACTTAAAAAAATAGTTTTTTGCTTATAAATATGACCGGAGAGAGCATGTAATATATTTTTGAGTAATGCTATGCAGTACGGCATATATGATGCACGGCATATATGATCACGGAATTTGACGAAAGAGCAACAACACTTGCCATTCAAGGGTAAAGTGGAAATAAAGAAATGGGATAGGGGTAAAAATGTAATAGCAAATTCAAAGTAACTTCATTCGTTGTTTTTCGTTAAAATTCTGCCGTACTACCCAGCATTTCCCTTTTTTTTTTGTTGAAGATATGATATATGTAATATATTGGTGATGTTATAAAAATAGAGTGATTGAGAGAAAAAATAAAATGTTGAATGAGCATAGAAAAAATTATATGTTAGAATATAATTGCTCTTTTAAATAATTTGTTCCTTATCATATTATTAAAGAATAATATCGTACTATCATTTTTGTGATAACTTTTGATGCAACTATCTTTAATATTCACATTGTGTTTTAAATTATATTCATGGTAGTTGTCTAAAAAATTGTCCTACAAATATCATTTCTCTATTATTAAGTGATTCATATGTACCAAAAAAACCGAAGTAACAAATAAAAGAGAACGCATAATGACCCATAAACATATCTCAATTGGTAAGGATGTTGTGAGAGTTCGAACCGCAACATCCCATTTATTTACCTTATGAGTGAATATGTAGCCACTATATACTATTTGACAAAAAAAGAACCCATAATATTTTTACTAAATTATTGTGATGACCTTGCGATAAAAAGAATCCATAATATAAGACCTTGTGTCTTATAGATACCAAAAGCTATTTCCCAAGTGGGATACCTTATAAGTACCAAATTTTAAAATTAGAGACAACCATTGTGGATGGTCTATCATATTATAAACATTTAACTTAAAAAATCATAAATGATATTTGACCTTAAAAAAAAAAAGGGTTAAATATGTTTTTGGTCCCTATAAATATACTAACTTTTTGTTTTAGTCCCTCTAAAAATTTTCTTCAACTTTTAGTCCCTATAAAATTTTCAATCACTACTTTTGGTCCCTATTTTTAAGTTAATTTTAATATTTTTTAATGAAATTGTGCAGAAATGTTTAGAGTATTGTAAAAAAATTCCCAAAAAAAAATTAGAATTTTTTAACAAAACATAAATTTAATATGAATTTTTAACCATAAAAAATATAAAAATTCATATTAAATTCATGTTTTGTTAAAAAATTCTAATTTTCTTGGGGAGAGATTCTTATAATATTATAAATTTTTCTGCAAAATTTTATTCAAAAATATGAATTCTACATGAGTTTACTTTAAAGGAGAGACTAAAAGTGAAGATGGAAAATTTTTATAGGACTAAAAGTTGAAGGAAAATTTTAGATAGACTAAAATGAAAAGTTGATATTTTTATAGGGACCAAAAACATATTTAACTTAAAAAAGTAAGCACTTATACATGTACACCTCTTTTTTTCATACTCCCCTTCAACGCCATATTTTCTCAATATCTCTCTTCTTATCGCATCAATAATCTATCACATCTATCATTTTAATCTAATTTTTTTTTCCTATCTCCAATGGTAGAAAGATGAGATTTTAAGAAAAGTTTCGATGTGATAGAGTGAGATATAGAGATCTTGGATATTACGTCTCTCTATTTCTATCTCTTTACATCTATCAATCACTCTATATTGAATGTTCATGAATTAATTTTCAAAAAAATGTTTCGGTTCCACCTTGACATATCACATTCTTTATTTTTAATCCCTCCTTTAGTCTATGTTATCAACATTTGTCTATGTGTCGTCATGTTAACTAATATCTTTTTGTGACAAAAACAAAATCATATTCATTTATTCAAATTGATACATCATTAAAAATCGCTAAAAATATAAAAGATGAATCTGATAACAAACTCACTACATCCAACTTAATAGAATATAACGACAAAATAAGTACAAATAATAAGATAAAATTAAAATGATCGAAATATCTATATTCTACAACGTTATGTCTTAGTCATCGATTAAATAACCGATCTTTCGATAAATCGAACAACATCTCAACACAACTAACAACACAATGTTTGCATTTAGAAGAAGAAATCCCAAAGAAAAACAAGCCTACTAGTCTTAAAATAATCTTGTGAACCAATCACATAGCTCTCAAGTGTCAACCCACTGAGGAACAAAATCTTGTCATTCATCCCTAAGCAGGTAGCAGTAGGAAGACGAGGGAGGGGTAATGTTATATCACGCGCTATGTTCCGCGACTTGACTTATGCATAATGCAGAGATCACGTAAAGCTCGCATGGAAAGAAGAGCTTCTCTTCTTCATAACCCTACTTCTTCCTCTGTCCAAAGTTTCCATTTTTATCTTTTTCTTTTGTGGGTTTTATGGATTACTACTTCCACAGGTACTAAATTCCATCCTTTCTTGTTTTGTTTCTTTCCATTCGAGGCATGGTAGGACTTATAGGCCGATGTTAGTGGTTAATTTGTTCCCGGATGAGGAGGGATTTGTTGGTAGCAGAGATCGAATTCTGGACCTGCTATCTATCCTACATCCCTGACGGAGTAGCCCACTAGTCTAAAAACATATTCTAGTGGGCTACTCTAATCGAGGATGTAGGACAGACACTTTTTTAATTGACAAATGTTGGTGGTTAATTTTTTTGGGGAATTTTAAACTGTGATTCACTTCATTGAGGGACTACTAGTCCCGAGTCGTTACCTTTTTTTTTATTGATAAATTAAATTTGTTTGGATGAATTTGGATTGTAGTTTGCTCCTTTATAACAACGAACTAGTAAAGATCTCGTGCAAGATTGCATTGGTGTGGGGAAAAAGGTAGGAAATACAAGTGTGAGATTTTTCCATGTGGCATTTCGAGAAGACCTTTCTTAAAATAGATAGACTTGTATATGAGCACGACCTTTAGCACAATAGTAAGAATGCTTTCTCGTGAGATTGAGGTCACGGGTTCAAATTCTAGAAACAGCATCTCCCCTTGTGGGGTCAAGACTGTATACATGTATGCTCCCTAGAGTCCACATGGCGGGAACTCTGTGCATTGTGTTGTAAAGCAGAGCTTGTTGCGGCACTATAGCACCATAGCATAGCGGAATTTGAAAAAATCGTTATTGTATCCGATGCCCTATTTAGCACAAAGTGTTGTCAGATAAAGGCTATAGTGGTGCGATAGCGCTTCAGCATAGTCTTAGAGCTTGTGGTTGGGCCTAACTCAACCCCATCAAACCGGCTTGTGAGGTGAGGCTTGCCCTCACTTATAAATACTTGTTCAGACTATCTGTCATCCAATTTGATACTCTTTAACAAATATCATAATTTGAACAAACTACTATTTTCTGCAATACGCAATTGACAACACTGATCATGCCTCCGTGTTTAGATAGACTCAAATAACATCTTGCTTTTGTAAAATGAAAATATTTTTTTTACTTTGTTGCAGACATATGTTTCATAATCTTATTGGTCAGTTTATTATTTTGCATGCAGATGGATCTGAAGAGCTTTCAGTTGGATTATCAAATTGGAATGAAGTTAACCACGGATTTTGCGAAATATCTGGTACTGCTGATAGAAATTGTATTGAAGAAAGCGATGCTTGCGTTCCGTCGGAAGCTTTATTATACCCTAAAGGTGGAGGTGCTGAGGCTATTGGTTTAGTTGGCGAGTCATTCACTGATAGAGAAAGTGGTGTTTATGCGCTACTTGGTGGTTGTAGTAAAGAACATACTGATTCGACCAATAAAGAGGAGCATGTAGTTGAGAGTTCTGAATCTTCTGTCAAACATGAAAATGATGTCAAAAAATCTGATCTCTTATCTCGGGCTGTGCCTCTTGGTCTTGATGAGTTCAAAAGCAGGGCGATCAATTCTAAAGTTAAGTCAGGCACTGATCAATCTGGAAGTGTAATACATAGATTGGAGCCTGGAGGTGCAGAATACAATTATGCTTCTGCATCAAAGGGAGCCAAAGTTTTAGGTTCCAATAAAGAAGGGAAAGGTGCCTCTAATATCTTAAGCAGGGATAAAGACAAGTATCTTCGAAATCCGTGTTCTGTGGAGGAGAAATTTGTCATCATAGAACTTTCAGAAGAAACCTTGGTAGATACTGTAGAAATAGCTAATTTTGAACACCACTCTTCCAATTTGAAAGACTTTGAAATCCATGGAAGTCTGAACTTTCCAACAGATGCTTGGGTTTTCCTTGGGAATTTTACTGCCTCAAATGTGAGGCATGCTCAAAGGTTTGTTCTTAAAGAGCCAAAATGGGTAAGATACGTAAAGTTGACTCTTCAAAGCCACTATGGTTCAGAATTTTATTGCACACTAAGTGTTGTTGAAGTTTTTGGTGTGGATGCTGTTGAGAGGATGCTGGAGGATTTAATTAGTACTCAAGACAATCTATTTGCATCTGGAGAAGGCAATGATGATAAGAAGATAGTATCACCCCATCCCGATCCTGCTGAGAGTGAACATGTTCATCAAAACACTTTTGAGGGGGTGAATTCCCACCCTGCTTCAGATATCCCTTCTTCCAATCATGAAACGACAAACAGTAATGTTCCTGGTCCAGTTGAAGAAATCCGTCAACCAGTTGGCAGGATGCCCGGGGATACTGTTCTCAAGATTCTAATGCAGAAAGTCCGTACCCTAGACCTAAATTTAATTGTTCTGGAGCGGTATATGGAAGACCTAAACTCCAGATATGTCAATATTTTCAAAGAGTACAGCAAAGACATAGAAGAAGCAGATGTAGTTCTTCAGGAGATTAAAGAAGGCATTAAGAATCTCATTGACCAGCAGGATGTTATAGTACGTAATTTTGTCATGGATATTGTTCACAATATTTGTCTTTGTACTTGAATCAAATTCATTACTATCCTACTCTATTCATTTTTGAAATGATTTGTTGCCCGTGCAGGCAAAATATGCTGGTGATCTCAATTCTTGGAAGTCTCAAGTTTCTTTGCAGTTGGATCATCTACTCCAGGACAATGCTGTTTTGAGGTGAGAATTTTAAAATACAATCTTTTCATAATTTCTGACCATATGAACTCAGGTTCTAATTCAGATTTAGTACAACAACAACAACCAAGCCTTATCCCACTAAGTGGGGCTAATTCAGATTTAGTACCTAGTGTAAATATTAATTGGCCCAATAGACAGGGTCCAATATAGTTTATTCACATGTATTAGAATAAGGATGGGCATTTATTGCTAATCGGTTGTTTATGTTGGAGAGACTAGGCTCGAATTGGAGGAATTGTTAGTTTGCAGCAGTTAATATATGATGTTTACAGCAGTTTGTAATTCCCCTGTTGTGAAATTGTCTCTGTTGGACAGTTATCCACAGAGAAGTTCAATAATAATGCAATTACCATTTCCATTATTATATTTAATTCCTTATTCATCTATCAGTAAACTTCGGAGGTCTTTAAAACAGTAGAGTAATATTTGTGTCTCCCCCTGCCTTAGTCTTTCTATCGGAGTTCTATGTTCAGACCCGACTGGTCAGTGACAAAAAAAAATAGTGAACTGCTGACAGTGGGTAAGACTCAGAATAAACTAGCCAGATCTGGCACAATAAGTGAACTTCTATTGGAAACATGGAAGCTTCATTCACATACTATCATTATCATTAAGAGTTCAACTTTACAATAAAGTAATGAAAGATGTATTCAAACTTGACGTTGGAAATTCCGCCTGAATTGCAGTCCCCTCTAGCTACCTAAGTGCGGCATTTGGGTTGCCTTTGTTGCAGTTGTAGTCTCCAGCACCATTGTTTTGGGTGTGAGGGGATGAATTTAGTCCTACATTGCCTAAGGCCTAAGTTGTGCGTATATAGTTTGGGCTGTACGCACCTTACAAATCGGTTTTGTAGGTTGAGTTAGGCCCAACTCAAATTTTAAGATTCAGCATCTGCCGATTTTAATGACGAGCTTCTGCTACTGAACCAAAATTTCAATTTTTAGGATGGAAAATAGTTATTTTTATTTATGAACTGATGCATGGGTTCCATAAGTTACATAAATTACATTTAAAAAAGTTTGAGTGAAATTAAAAATTGTGTGATTCAAAGGCTCTGCTGATATTGGTACTCCCTCGAAAAACGGAGGGTCGGAGGGACCTATTGATAGATCATTTATGATTAAGAAAAATTTCTGAAAGAAAGACAAGGAAAGAATCAGAAAAAACCCAATCGGTTTTGCTTCCAAGGAAAGAATCCACTTTCCAACGGGAAAATAGTTTCTACAATCTAATTTCCTAAACGACTCTTCAGTGTACTACCCTAACACATCTATTTACAACAACTGATGCGACCACTTCAGCTAAGTAGCGAACTCTCTTTACTTTTTAGTCATTTGTTAGGAACCCAGAATTGAATTGAAAAGAGTGGACAGTTTTATTGAAAGAATGAGAAAGGATAAAATAGAATATGAGAGAAATCTCTCCTCCAAGGGTTTCCCCTTCACAAAGAGTCACTACTCTATTCACTAAACTTTACAAAATACTCAATGCCCTCTCTAACTCAATAAACCTCCTATTTATACAGGATATCTCTAACTAATCAATTAACTAACTAAGTTCCTAACTAGTGTTCCCTATTCTATATCCGAACATTATTCAACTAACCGACTACTTTCCCGTGATCCTCCTTTCTTCTTGATATCATTTTGGTTCCTAACATGGCAAGACTCATAAGATTACAGTACCTATGTAGATCTCCAAGAGCTTGTTCATTGGAATAAAAATGTATTCTGTAGGAATCCTACTGTATGACGATAATACACTTAGGAAAGTTGACATTATTTACTGTTTCTGGTCCTTGCTCTAAGTTTAGTGGTTGCTGTGTTATAAGTTGAAGAGGAATGCTAGCAACACTCTCTCTAGCACTCACTCTTTTATTGGATGAAATCAATGTATGTCCCACCACTTTGTGTGGGTTCTATTTCCAAAGTGTAGACCCACAATGATTTAAACCAATAAGAGAGTGAATATTAGAGAGAGGGTTCAAAAGAGTGTTGCTAGCACTACTCTTAGTTGAATGTCTTTTTATCACCATAGTTTATTAAGAAATAGAAAGTAATATTTTTTTTCTTCTTAATTGATGATGCTACGAACTATATAGTTATTTGGAATCTGAACTTTTTTCTTAATAATTCAGGTCCGAGGTTGAAAAGGTCCGGGAGAAGCAGGTTTCTTTGGAAAACAAGGGTGTGATTGTGTTTCTATTATGTTGTATTTTTTCATTGATTGCTTTGTTACGGCTATCTTTGGATATGGCTAAGAATGTTTATAGAGCACTTAGTGTTGATAGAACAGTTGACTCCAGGGAATTTTGTGTGGGTAGCTCTTCCTGGTTTCTTCTATTATTGAGTTGTATCATTATCATTTTCATATTAACTTTTTGACAGTCCATTTTTGAGATATCTTGTTATCTTGTGTGAGTTGCATAGTGATGAAGTCGCTTCTTTTTATATTGATCTAAAATCTTCAAGGTTCAGTTCAACATCACTTAGAGTGGATGCAATAACTAAGGTGGTGAGTTTCATAGTGATGAAGTTTCTTCTTGTTTAACACCTTTCCTCTGCAATTGTAGATAAGAACTAAGTCGTTTTCTACATTTGCCAATATCAATGTATCATCATTCTCATAGTTACATTGGCAACAGTTTCGGTCATTGAATTTCAAATGCATATTTGCAGTCGAGGTGATGATGATGATAATAATTAATCTATTAGTGATCCAACATCACAACCATTGATCACTGTGCATTCTTTCCTCAATTTTATGAGGATAAATACTTTCCATAAGCACATTGGTTGCAATGATATTCGACTGGTGTAAACTGTAAACTTTGCCAGATGAAGGGAAATGATAAATCTTAGATCTGAAAAATATTCATTAATAATTTACTATGCATATATTGATGAATGTATCTGACAACGAAAAAGAAATCATATAGTGTGATTCTAAAATACCAAAAGAAGCATGTGTGTTACACGAAGTAACTTGAAAACAAAAATTCAAGTTTACATCCACTTTCCCATCCCTGCCAAAATAATTTTTATTATATGGGAACATTATGTATAAAAAAATGTGTCCCTTGTCATACGTAGATAAGTAATATAGCAATGGTTTTCTTAGATAAATTTTCAAATTCAAGCAATTGTGAAAACAGGCACCAATTGTGCCAGACACATGGTTGTATTTTCTGCTCATATTTGTTGCAATTATCATTTCTCTTATTATTATGTTCAAGTCTGAAATTTTTGCAATTGATGGTTGATTGTATTTAAATTCCATTATAAATCTTTATTGAAGATGACGGCCCTCTTTGACCTTACATGAGATATGTCTCCCTTAATCTAAATTATCAGGTAAGAAGTGAAATTATACTATAATCAAGACCTTGTATACAACTTAAGTCAGAACATTACGGAGTTCAAATCCTGATCACAACATCTCGTCATGCAATTCCAACATTTTTAGAGTAACTGGTTGTTTTTACTCAACCCTATTCATTTATAACATTTGGGGACAGTATTTGCAAGCCAAGTCTAATTAAGAAAATGCAGCGAAGAAAATCAATGTTGGGAAGACCTTCTGGAACAGATGGTTCTGATTATTCCTACCGTATGGTTGTTGATTCAAGTCAGTGCCATTCGCCAAAACACTAGTTAATCATTTTTTTTCCCTAAAATTTTGATGATTTTATGTCAAATCTATATTTTTTAATTCAATTCTGCTTCTCTGGTTTTTGTTAATTAGGGTATCAACTTGTTTCAAAGGGGAAGAAACGCCTCTCTATGTTATTTATCATTGAGGTACTATACATTTTAATTGTTAATAATTTTACTTTGCCATCCATTGCGGTTCTACCCGGCTCGAGGGGTTAATTTGCGTGCAGATATGCCCGGTTCATACCAAAAAGTCCCTAAAAGCTATAATAATTCGTTCCTAATTTGATATTCTTAAGACCAAATTGATAGTTTTTACTTTCAGAAACCAAATAGGTCTCTGTTTTTTGGCTTAGCCTAAGTTGGGTGTTTAGTCATATTAGTATTTGTTTGTTTCAGAGGCATTGGAATTGAGAAAACATGATTTAGAGTCATGTTTTTATTTAGACAAAATTTCCAGCTGAAATTTCTGAACAGGACAAGTCTCTATTAGTTAATTAGATTCCTTCCCTTACAAGAAAATGCCTAAAAAAAGTCATTAATTGGCCGTGTTTTTATTCTTGTGCTACATCAACTTTAGAAGACATGTTTATTTTCTTGCATTGGAATTCGAATATACCTAACATATTTGCGAAGGCAAAATACAACTGATTGGATTAACTTGAATGCTTGATAGTTAGTTATATTCAATGAGGAATGGTTACACACTTGTGGTATTGACTCAATGGTAAGCTCGACACTGTAACCTCAAAGTACGGAGTTCAAATCCCACTAGGTATGGCCATAAGATGTCCATTAGTGCCACTTTCGGTAATAAAAAATCTTCTTTTCCCCAACTTTTAAAAAAAAAAATGAAGAATAGGTATGAATTATTTTAGGAAAAATTAATCATGTGGTCCCTTAAACTTAATTTCAAGTAGCGATTATATTTTTTTCATGTCATTTTGGTCCATTTGAATATGGAGTATCAAGCTTCAAATCTATGGTTTTTTATTTCTCTATGAGCTTTCAGTCTTCAAATCTATGGTTCTTCAGCCATGTTTGCATATGAATCTTAGATTTGAAGCTTGAAAATCGATATGCATTGCAAACAGACTAAAAGGATCAAAATGGCATGAAATAAAGATAACAAACCAAATCGTTATATGAAATTAAGTTAAGGGACCGCGGGTGTAGTTTTGCCATTATTTTAAAAATTTCAATATGGCCAAACTATTTTGTGATGCTCCTCAAGCTAAATTTGACTGTAGTTAATGAATTACCTTATAAGGGAGTTTCTGTTGCCAGCTAGGAGTAGTTCTAGATTGTGCTATTCTTAACTTTCTAAATGATGTTGTCTATTTGTTTGTTTGATGCTCATAACAATGCGACACTATTATTTTTAGCTTTCAGAATTTATTTGGACAGTATTAAGATGAATACTGATTTTGTATACTCTACTGCTATCTTTATTTGTGTTTGATATATATTTGAAATTTTAAATTGTGCCCTGCAGGCTTTGTTTCTGTTAGTAGGAGTGATATTTACATTTTTACCAGGAACAGAAGAGGATACACCAAATACCGTTGCCATTTCTTCTGTTATTGTTAGTGTTGTTTTGTTGATCATTGCGGACATAGGTTGCTAAACCTGGAGTTCTTAACTCTCCTTTATTGTTATATTGAGTTTTTCATTTGAACCCTTTAAATGAGTTATATGATATAGCTGCCAATTTTGTGAAAAAGGTAGAAGACGAAGCCGGTTGAGTTTGTTGAGATTATATGCCGTTCTATCTTCCCTAGCATTGCTTCTCTTCACTGCTACTCTTGCTAACCAGTATTCCCTGCTGAAGGTAAATATGCCAATATTTCACTGAAGTTTTTTGATAAAATACTTTATAAACTTTCAGAAGAACAAACATCGTTAAGAAAGCATCTGAAACGAATTTTCAATGTATTTTTTGAAGTCGTGAACAAATGAGGGTTCTATATCTGTTTTTTCTTCTTCTTTTGGTGCATACTTGTTATCTATCTATTTTTTCATTCTTGTTATGTTGCAATTATTATGCGTCATCGTTGAACTTGTTTTTGCATCTTCGTTTCTTTGTTGAACTCGTTTCTGCATCTTCGTTTCTTTGTTGAACTCGTTTCTGCATCTTCATTTCTTCGTTGAACTGATTCTACATCTTTGTTTCTTTGTTGAGCTCGTTACTACATTTCTTTGTTTATTCAAAATGCATTACTTTCCATCACCCATGTGCTACATTAGATTTGCCATTTTTTTAATTACTGTAACGTCCCCAGGAACTAGATTTGCCATATTTTTTTTATAAAGGTTAACAGTTGATTCAGTTCAGAAAGGTTGGAAAGAAGCAACAGTTCAGTTCGGAAAAACAGAATCTGGTGCACCTAACCATAAACACAGTTCGGGACAAATTATAAGCGGTTCAGTTCGGTTTTACTGAATCTTTTTGACAGTTCGTTTCGGTTTGGTTTATGACGAAAACTAAACTATGAACAGCCGTAATCTAATCATATTACAGATGAGTACACTGTATGAATTGCATCTGCAGTAGCATATGCCTGTATAGAGATCAGGGTATGAAGATGTTACAGCTTGATCACAGGTTTTGACATGCTGCCAACAATATGCTATAGTTAGTGCTTTGCTATGGTACCTGTAGTGTCCACAATCGAGGCCAAAATCGCAGCCATTTGCAGCCGTGAAGGCTGCTTATAAAAAACCTTGTTTTAATAGCCATTTTCCGGGATTTGGATGTTGTCTCGATATTTTTTTGTTTTACTTGTGTTGTGCTTAAAATATATGGACCTATTGCTATTATTATTGTTGTTGTTGTTGTTGTTTTAAATACAACAACAACAACCAAGCCTTATTGTTGTTTAATATTTTAATTTTTCCGCATTTGTATATATAGTATTAATTATTTACTATGCATAAAAAAATTAGCGATTTTCCCGCCATACACTATCTCAGTATAGTGCTTTTGAGGTCAGTAGCTACACGCCGCTATCTGAAACTGATAACTTTATGTCTTCATTATAGTTCAGCTACAACATGTGCATTTAAATTTCAAATGCATTTGCTACATAAGTTTACTGTTGATAGTTCACTTTTTCCTCAGAAATGCCCTTATGATTTCATGGAAACTCTTCTGTAGGTTATCCAATATTTTTGTAATCTGGGAACAAGCAGTTTTAATGTTGATTTTCCTAGTCTTCAAACAGGTAAATATTTCTTCTTCAAAGTCTAAATATTTTACTCATGTGCAAATTGGTGTTATAATTGGATATTTTGTGCAATAACTCCGATTTACACCTTACAGGTTTGTTGGTATATATACTCACTTTTTCGGTGTTCAAGATTAGTACCATCAAAGCAGTCATTTTGCTTCTTTTTAACATGACGCCTCCCAATAAAGCCTCTTAACCTCATCCTTCCCCCCATTGATCTGTAAAGATGTATCTCTCTTGAGTGATTGAGGGAATCTGACTTAGCTCGAAGATGCCGTCAATATGAAACCTTTGTTATGCACAAGTCGAAGATTCATTGCACCTATTCATTGATTGCAAGTTTGTAACTCACGTTTGGAATTGGTTCATTAACACTATGAACTCAAGTGCCAACCTCTCAACTTTTTCTGGATATCTTTGAGTGAATTGTATGCTATTGGAATTGCCTCTTTCAAAGGATGGAATGGAACAGCCTTTGACTTGAAACTGATTCAACTCTAGTCACCTTGGCCTTTAAGAAACAATAATTAATGCCTTAGAATTTAAGAAATAGATGTTGTATTCATTTGATTAGCTTCATGAATTTTATAGCGTCTCATACATATACATGGGGAGAGCAATCATTGTGCAGATAAAATGGTAGGTTCAACGATACTTTCAAATATTTGGTGGAATGATGTTTATGAGTATTGGAGAGATTACCCTAGAAATAAGTTAAGTTTCCTTTACTTTAGATTTATAAATCTTTGGTTTGGTTCCTCGTCATTTCTTGCGGTCACTTTTTTTTCCTTTTCAATATAGAGCTCTGCAGCATTTGCAACTCACCTTTGCTTTTAAAAAAGAGTATACATTGACGCGACGTGACCATGTGACCCTCACTACCCCATCTAACATTCTCTTTTACGTGGGATGAAATTAATAAAATGTCTTTTTACTTTAGGTGCATAATGAAGGTAGAGAAAAAAAAGGTGTCAACATAATATTATTGTTTAAAAAAAATGTGCAAAGACTTGGGATATAAACTATTTATGTTAAGAAGTTAAAAATAGTAATTATATTGGAACATGTGAATTTTCTATTAAATATATAATTTATTAATATTAATGAACTATTGTTTTTTTCAATAAAAAGTTGTTACTCTTATTTTTTATTTTTTTTAGGATACTCTTAGTTCTTTTAACTAGGATAAATTAAATAGTATAAATTATAAATTAATATAATACAATAAAAATAAAAATAAAAGATGTAAGTGACTGGGACAAAGCAAAGAGGAAGAATTGCTAAGATGGTGGTCAAAATAATCTTCTCATCGAAACTCTATGAATTTTTGATTCCTCGTTAAACTTATACCCTCTGGTTATTGTTATAAACAAAAATCAAACATTTTAGATTTATTTAATTAATGATGTATATGGTTTTTGTTATAGATCACACACATTATTTAATAAATGAATCTAAATTGATGATTTTTACTTGTAATAATGATCGGAGGGTGTATGTGATCAGAATCCACCTACGGATGTAGTTTTCATTTTTTGTGTAATTAGGTATATTCCATTTAGTTTTTTTTTTCCTCCCCAATTATTATTTTTTGACCAAATGTTCTCCCCAATTATTTAAAATAAAAGAAAACATGATTAGAAATTGAAATAAAATATAATTATATTAAAATTAAAAGGATTTAAATAATTATTAAATAAAAAATAAAGGGTCATAAATTCGTTCCTTCGTTCGTTTTCACTTTCGCTCATTCCATTCGTGTGTGTATGTATGTAACTCTCAACCTCACTTCGTATCTCTCCGATCACTGCCACCGCCACCGCCGCCGCCGTGTTCGGGGTTCCTCTTCCTGACACCTGACTCACAAACCTCACCATCAACTCCAAACGCCATCTTCAAAGTCGTACGTACTTCAAAAACAATTTTACATTTTGTGCACACCAACTGTTTGAATAAAAGTTCCACTGATTTTTTTTGCACATTTTACTTCTTAGGGCGACTTCTTATCACTATCCATGAGGCTCTATGAAGAATTCAAAGAGATATTAAAGATTCAGAAGCTTCGAAGATGTGTATCGTTTGCTGGATTCTACAGCTTCACTACACTTATCATATATGCTTATGTTAACAATACGTATGTGCATTGCAAAAAGACATCGTTCGAGTTTTGATTTTGTTTATTGGTTCTCGTGTTAATATCTGATTTTGGTGTTTCAGAACTAGGGCAGGCTATTCTAGAGCTGATCAATACTATGCATCATACCCGGCTGGTACCGAGCTTTTAACCGACACCTCAAAGGTCTTTGCAATGTTACAATCTTGGAAGTGTCATTATTTGATGTTGTTTTTGCTCTCAAGTATGATTGTAGTGTTTAAATTTGTTGTCAGTTATACAAAGCTGCTCTTGGAAACTGCTTTGAAGCTGAAGAGTGGGGTCCATTTGAGTTTTGTGTCATGACAAAACACTTTGAGCGTCAAGGAAAGTCACCATATGCATATCATGCTGTGAGTTATATCATACATTCTTCATATCTTTTCTTTATCTTGTGTTAAATTCAATATTGGTGAAGATTTGTAGTATTGTTTTATCCTATTTTATTTTGATGTAACCATAATGTTAGCAATATGAGGAAAGAATGGTCATTGTAGTCCTTATTTCTAGAAAGAAAAAAAAAAAGGTTTTGGTCAGTATGTGTGCTCTTTCTTTGTTCTTTTGTAATGTAACTGAAAGGGTTAGAACTGAAATAAAGTTCTTTGGACAGTGTAATCTAATGAAGCCATACAATCCACTGAAACAGTAAACTGACATGTGGGAGTTATAAGGTTGGTTTGGTTGCTGGGGTGGGAGAGTTCAAGAGTGGAGTGATAAGGGTGGTATCTGGTTCAGTTCCCACCTCTAGCAAATACTAACAAATTAACAATTAACATATAACATTGGTTGTGTCAAAAGAATGAGTAAACTGAAATGTGAAATGCTGAACAGAGGAAATGATAGAATCGTAATATGGAATCTAATCCATTTAGACAAAGTTTAGCTAATAAGGAAAGTCAGAAGGAAGAATCCAGAGGAAGAGGGAGTATATGAGGCAGACTCAATTTCAACATGCCCTCTTCATTCACTTATTTCTCCGAATATCACATAATCATCAGCATATTTTCCGTTACTGTTTCTCTCTATCTCCACGTCTTACTGATTAATTGGATCAACAGTCACCTGTTTAAGGGCCTCAACATATTCTGTTATTCCAGGTGGATTGCAACATGTACTCTTTTAGTTTTAGGTCTTAATAGTATCAACCAAAAAACAATAGATATATGGAAGATGCAGTGCAAATACTTGCCTTAGTTTAAAATCTTCAACAATAGTCTCTACCACGTTTCTATGCTTGTTGAATTCTTTAGGTTGTCTTTTACATGTCAAAGATACACACAACATGTTCAAGGGATCTTTTTCAGTATTTTAAAGAAATTATTATGTAGCGAGGTCTTTGAAATCAAGTGTAAATTTTTTGATGCTGCTTATTATATATTTGATGTTAACACCATTATATTTTGTTTTAACTACAATGTGTTGGACTTGTTACAGCAATACATGGCACACCTCCTTTCCCATGGACAGCTTGATGGAAGTGGTTAAAGTATGATAGAGTGAAAAGTTTCAAACATATGAAGACTTGTAAAGCCAAATGAGAATACTTGAAGTTTAAGTCGGGTTTTGAACTGCTTTATATTCTATATACCCTTGTGTTGTTTTATCAATAATGGTAAAGTATTTGATTTCGCTCATGCTATTTAACATGCTATTCAGTCATACTAATTTATCTTTTTCTGAATCGTGCCTAGGCGCATTAGATTGTTTGAAAAGTTTAGTGTAAGTAATTGAGTCCAGTATAGTGTCATGATATTATTCTTTCAGTGCAAAGATATCAATCTTAATGTTTGTTATTGAGTAAAATCCTAAGTTCTGGGTTGAAGTTCTTTGTTAAAATACAAAAAGTTATGTTACAAAAATAAATATATGATTTTTTTTTTAGGGAAATGTTAACTTGTGCCCTTAAGGCACAAGTTTAGAAGTCAAATGTAGAAATTAAATTTTGAAACTTGTGTATTCAATGTATAAAAAAGAGGTGAAACCTCGAGTGAAAACATGAGCAATATTATACAATTGTGCATGCTGTGATTCAGACCTGCTTCGTCTACAACAAAGAGGAGTGCTTGAACTCTTAACATTTTTTACATTATATTTATAACCACCCAAACGACCACTTAAGAATTTCAAATCGGGTTTTCATTATTTTATTTTATTTTTGACAGTTTTCGCAACTTTTTAAATATTATTACTACAAAGATATATGTGACCAAATAGAATTATGTGAATTGACGCACAACAAAATGCATTCACATTTCACGCGGTTAATATATTGGTGATCATTAAATTGAGATTGAACTATATAGGTTTTAATATATATTTTGATTTAAAACATGACTTACAAATTTTAAATTTTAAATCGTCCAATATCAATCAAACAACCATTGGCGTGATTAATGTGTAGTTTGATAGACATGAGATTCAACAAGTTCCTCTATTAGAGCTCTGTTTTACTGAAAGCCTTCAATGTCAAAACTCGCCATCCTAAGACTCTTGTTACCAAAGAAAACAGCTTGTGGTGGAACCTTTAAAAACAGGTTTGTTGAGGATCTTGGTTGCTTTCCAGTGAATATAGGAGTTCTAATGTTGTTCTTAATGCTGGATTGATTGGAGCATTGTCGCCATTGATATTGCTCATAGCAAAAGGTGTCATCGTCTTTGGTTGGAATGTGATTCTAAGTTAGTTCTTCTCAGCTAAGAATAAATAGAGAAATTGTTTGAAATTGATTAGTATAATGCAAGTTTTATCATACATATATATCGGAAAAGAAATTATTGTGCAGACAAATTTGTCAATGTTGATTATATTGAACAAAGTTACTTACAAGGTTTTTCTCTTCCTCGTATAAATGACTAACAAGAATATGATTTTTCAACTTTGACTTCATTTGATGGTTGGGTGTTCTAGACACAACACTGAGACTAAATTCTTTGGGTGTCAAGATAATCACGAAACCTAAAATAACATTCATATTTTCTTGACCACTCATTCTTCGTGGTTCCTTTGTACACACCACTCATTCACATCTCAAAATAAAATATTGCTTTCTTTGATCGAATTCAATTAATCAAATTAATCTCAAACATTATACTTCTTTAATTTGAAAAAGTTTTCCCGCAATCAACAACATGCACCTCAGTCTCAACAAAATCAATGAGAGATTCAACCATAACAACAAACATATCACAAAACAAAATAAAAAACATTAAATTAAGACAGAAACGCTTAATTTGAACATTGGAAGGTTCTAGAAGGTTGAGTGTAAAAGTGGTACTATGAGAAAACAGTTGTTGTTTGACAAATATATTGAAGGGGACATTTTAGGAATTTTTGGGAGCATATGAGCAATATGGGGGGCGTAAACAGCAATTTCAAGTTTGCCAGGCCCACTCAAAAATCTTCTCATCCCTAACCTGAGATAAACTGCTACTATCGCTATTTAGTGTTCGTTCAAAATCCCTACCAACTCTCTCATTTCGGAACAGGTGAGTAATTGAGTTGAAATTGAAATTGAATTAAGATAGTGAGAGTAGTAGTGATTGCATCACTTAAATTGAAATTGATTTTAACTTTTAGGGTTTGGTTAATTGGTTACTGAAATTGATTTTATTTGTTTATGTCCATTGCTTCTGTTATGTTCCTGTGTTTGTTTATTCTCATTAAAGTAGCATTGTTTTTTATTCCTTTGATAACCATAACAACTAGTTTTACATTACACGTCTAAATCAGTAGCATTGTTTTTTATTCCTTTGATAACCATAGCTATTTCGAATGTTGTATTTTGGTTTTTGGTTTGATTGCCTCTAATATTTTGTTTGTTGTATAATTGAATTAGAATGAAGAAATTTTTTCCGGTTATGGCTAGAGACAAAGCTAGTAATAGTAGTGAGAGTAACAAATTCGTCGACTTTGAAATATTAAAGCAGATCCTTGCCCCACTGGTATTGGAAGTCCAGGTCCCCCCTGGTTATGCTCACTGGACAGTTATATTAGTGATATTGTTACAATAGTTTAACTGATGGGGATAGTTAGAATCGTGAAAAAGTCGGCACAAAATCTCATACTCTTTATATATTGTTATAGATTTCATTTGCTGTTCCTTCTGTCTAATTTATCTTAGAAAAAAATAGCACTTTAATTCATCTTTAAACAGTTAAAAGCCTAAAACAACAAACTTTAGAACTTTAGTTGTAATAAATAAACAAAATGAAGGTGCTGTCGGGGCCAGCCAGCCAGAGTCAGTGAGAAAGTCATCTGTCTAGTCTAGGTTTAGATTTTCCTTCCCCTCTCATCCTCTTGTTGTACTCAGCAACGCGATTGATGCAAATGTTTGTTTGTTTGTTTGATTGATTTCAGGTTCAGATAAGAAACAATTAAGTATGCCGCATAAAACCCGACCCATGACTGCAATCTTGTTGTTTACAACATTAAATGCAGTTTTGTGTGCAACCATCACTCCAGTCTATGATTTTGTTTGCTTTCTTCCTTACTGGGAAAGAAGGGTAAGTCACTCACTAACATTTCTCTTTTTTTATCTTTCCCAAATTCATCATCGTTGTTACTATTGTTGTTGTTGTAGTAAGGAGAATAGATCTTTCTACCAAAAACATAAGGAGAGTAGATCAGATGGAGGATAGTCAAATTGCTAGAGGCAGATAATTATGTAGAAAAACCATTAGTAAAGACCTAGATATTAATGAGTTAGATAGAGATATGATATATGAGAGAACACTATGGCATCGTTTGATCCCTGTAGCCAGCTCTAGTTCGTGGGATAAAACATTGTTTTTGTTGTTCGTTTTGGTGTTAGGGAATTAACTATTAAGGACTGTCGAGTTGAGAATATATGTATTTCCTGATCATATAGTAACAGTTATTGTTAATGTGGTTTTTTGATCCAGAATTGGCCAATTCTATGTGATATATTATTGGAGGCTTTGTATATGGCATGTTTAACTACCACTTGAAGAGAAGTAAATAAGCTTTGCTTTCTCCTTCAATTGCCATCTGATTTTGAAATATGCATTATTAATTAGGATCGTTTAACTTAACTGTTTGTGAATCATATTGCAGTTTATGGAACTGTGAACCAAAGCCATGTACGTAACTGTGAACCAAAGCCATGTCATCTTATGCTATATATATGTAAAATTCAACGAGGATAAGATAATTGAAAAATGCAGCTCAGTCAATGAGAATCATATTGTAGTCATTGTAGAGAGTAATAACTTATGATGATAGTGCTAAATAATACTCTCCTTAACCTGGCTGGTTCCAGTAGTTGGTAGTTTTTCAGGAGAATTTGTCTAGATCCCTTTACACAAAAAATAAATATAAAAATGCAAGTTGATTGAGTTTGTAGCAATAGGTGTAACATACATTCTCTATGTAGCCTATGCAAGATAAGCATTGTTCTGTTAGATGTATGGAAATGGGCAAGCCTCAAGTAATTCAGTATGTGTGTGGCATCTTGCTTGGTGATGACTAGTTTTACAACTATATGCAATTGATTTGTTTACTAGTCTGTTTGACTGATTCTTTACATAATCTAATTTACAGAGGGAGAGGCGTCGTCAGGAACGCGAAGCTTCTAACCATGAAAGGATCTAGCCTTTTAATTGTCTTTTTTTACCTCTCAGTGTAAAAATAATCTCATAATTGTCTGATACCTGTGATTGGATTTGAAGATAAGCAGTCAACAGTAGGAAAACGAGGGAGGGGGTGAAGCTGAACTTTTTCCACAAAATTGATTTTAGCTAGAATCGATTTTGAAAGGAAAGGAAGACTCTCGTCATAACTGGATACCAAACATCCTCTTGGAACCATAAAATCACGTTTGTTTGATGCTGGTAGACAGACTCACATTCGTTCGCAGCAAGTAGCAAAATCATAAATTGAACGTAACTCTTGGATTGATTGTTTCTTATGCTCCTACTTGTGGAATCCATGTTCAATCTATCAAATATATATGTATGTAAAGATTAAACGTAAACTTGATATATTGAACGTAACTTGTGGATCAATTGACACCTTGCTGTTAATTTATGTTCGTTGTGGTTTTTTTCCTCGTGTACATGTTTTTCTTTTCCTTAACTATATTCAATCTCGTTGTTGAAGAAGGTGGATCACCTCTGATTTTTTACATCCGCAACTACATACACTATGCTTCTCTCACATATCTTCCTTTCTTTTATTTTTTATTTTTGAAAGATTTGTCTAACACATCCTTCACAATAAAGCAATGGTTTTAAGCTTCAAACTGTATTTGGTCAGAAATTCTCTATTAAATTTGTAAGACATGGATGGATCAGAGTTCAATTTAGTTATAAATATAACAAGGGAGTTACATGAATCCAACAGCTATAAAATCAAGGCCACGTAACTTGTAGAACCCATCTTCCATCTATCAATATATATGTATGTAGGAACATAAATAATCAGCACAGAAAGTAGCAAATCTATATAAAAACCAAAGAAATCGATCACGCTTCATTTTATAATTAATGGCGGAGAAGGGAGGCCAAATTGAAAACATTAATTCAAATTCACAGTGTTAGAAGGAAGTCAATTTAAAAAATATGCTCTCTTACACTTCCCTCTTCTCTTATTTAAAGAGTACACACCCTCTGTAATCTAAAAATATTGATGAACGAACCTAGTTTAAATTATATGCCACCAAGGTAATTTTTTTTATTGATATTTTAATTTAAATTTAAAGAAAGACATGTGTTCCTTATAGTTTTTTCTTATTTTTACTATCCATTTTTGTGGAAATTGAGTTAGAAAAAGGTTTGTAACAAATTTGAGTTGAATTTTGAGTTGATTAAATTCTTACAAGTTAATCTAAACTAAATTCGACTCAATTCATTTTTAACTTTATTACGCATGAATAGAATTATGTTTTGGCAAATAGAAGGAAATGAATACGATGGATTTTGTTGTTAAATTGAGAAAAATAAATGTGATGATCAAACTTTAGATAATTAAAAAAAGTTATCTATAAATACTTAAAAATAAATCTTTGAAGTCCAAGTAGCAATAGCGTGAAAAATACCACTTTTCCTTGTGTCCAGTATTGACGATATCGGTAGTTTGTGATGGCAATGCGCGGAACTTGGCGAAGGGTTTTGAGTTCCGTTTACCGAAGCTTTTCATCTTCAACCGGCG